>Ga0334722_10000012_pt1 | contig 279148 bp, 268 predicted proteins | sample C3_bottom_MG_FD_207210 | JGI IMG/M metagenome (GOLD analysis project Ga0334722, IMG submission 207210) | Sediment microbial communities from Yellowstone Lake, YNP, Wyoming, USA - C3_bottom | ecosystem: Environmental > Aquatic > Freshwater > Lake > Sediment | place: USA: Wyoming | collected... | reverse complement strand
CGCCGGCGATGTAGAGGAGGGGCTGGGCCCCCTCCACGAACTGTTTGGCGGGGTCCCGTCGCATCATCTCCTGCAGGAACGCCCAAGCGTTCCCCTCGCCGACGCAAAGGCCGACGCGGGCCGTCTCCCCGGCGGGGATGATCCATCCAAAGAATCCTGGGGCGATCGCGCTGCCAAGGAAGACCTTCACCAGACCGGGGTCGCCCTTCACCCCCACCATGTCGATCTCGAACCCGGGGAGGATCGTCCGCGGCTTCAGGATCCGGAACCACTTCGCGACGTTCGAGCGGACGCCGTCGGCACCGATGAGCACGCGGCAGGTGAGGTCCTTCCGTGCGCCGTCCTGGAGGAGGGACACGCGGACACCGCCGTTCTCCCGGACCGCCCCCTGGGCCTGGGCCCCGAGGAAGGAGGCGACCCCGGAGCGGAGCGCGCGCTCGGCGATCGCCCGGTCGAACATGGCGCGGTCGACCACGACCGCCTTCGTGTCGCCCCCTTCGAGGACGAGACGGCGTCCCGAGGGCGAGAAGACCTCGGCCCCGTGGATGGAATGCAGGATGGTCTGGCGGCAGTCGACGTAGTCGAACACCCTCGGCGTCACGAGGCCGCCGCACTGGATCGGCTCCCCGATCTCCCGGTGCTCCTCGACCAGCGCGACCCGGTGCCCGGCCTCCGCGATCAGCCGCGCGGTATGGCTCCCGGCAGGGCCGGCCCCCACGACGACGACGTCGAAGTCCACACGCCGCCGAACCGGGCGGCGGGGAAAAAGCCTCGGGTCACGCGGGCTGGCTCATGACGATGTACAGGAAACTCTCCAGGTGCTTCGCGAGCGTCGGGTTGTCCGTGTAGCCGCACGCGGAGAGGTCAGGGGCGGCGATGAGGGCCCGTTCGCCGTCCGCGATGATGTCGGTGGCGATGAGGCCCTTGCGGAAGACCGCCCGTGCGCCCTCCGGGATCTTCTGCATGGGCTCGGTGATCACGGTGATGGAGATGCCCCGGTCGATGGCGTTCTGGAGCTTCTTCAGCAGGTTCTCGCGGACCTCCGAGAAGGTCGGCGTGGCGACCATGAACGACTCCGTGGCGGTGTCCAGCATCCCCCCGATCTTCGCGAGGACCCGGCTCTTCGAGGTGATCGTGTAGACGAGCTGGGGCTCGCCCTTGTCGCTGAGGACCTCGTGGAGGACCTCGAGCTTGTTGAACATCTCCCGAAGGTGGTCGAGGACCTTGTCACGGATCTTGGAGGGGTGCTCGGGCTTGAAGATGGAGGGGCGGCCGCGGGTCGAGATAGCGTAGCCCTTCTGGCACAGGGACTGGAGGACCTTGTAGGCGGACGTCCTCGGGATCTTCGCCGTCTCGGCGATGGCCTCCGCGCTCCCGTACCCGTGGGCGACGAGGGCGAGGTAGCCGCGGGCCTCGTAGCCCGACAGGCCGATGGACTCCAACGTCTTTGCGATGGCGTCCTGGTCGCGCTCGAAGTCGATGAGGGTAGGCAGCGGGGCTGCCAAGTCCTTCTCGGCCATCCGGACCCTCGGGATTCTCCCGCCGCTGTTTAAAGCTTCTCGGGGGCGGGGACGGTTCTCACGACGCCCCGCGCTGGGGAGAAACTTTATCCATCCCCCAAGATACGTGGCGCAATGCGTGACCGTGGGCGCTCGCGCCTCGCCGCCCTGGTGTTGGCGGCGGTCCTGCTCCTCCTCATCGCCTCGCATGCCGCCGCGCCGCCCCCCACGGGCGAGATCCGGGTGAACAGCGACCTCGAGCTGCTCGGCATCGGCTCGGTCAGCGGGGGCGGTCGGATGACCTGGACGCTCACCGGGGAACAGGCGAGCACGCTCCGGCAGAAGATCATCGGGTTCTTCGACGAGACCTACCGCGTCTCCGTCCCCTTCCCCAACATGCCGCTCGAGTACGTGGTCCACCCCCTGTTCGACCCCGTCCGGAACAACGGCATCCTCGAGGAGAAGGAAGCGAGCATCTACGCGGACTTCCTCGCCCGCTACCTGACCGGTGCGGGCCAGGGGTTCGACTACCGCTACACCCGGCTCACCGCCGCGAACCGCCTTCAGCAGGGCCTCGACATCGCCCTGTCGTCCTCCGGTCTCGTGAACAGCCGGAACAGCACGACGGACCCGCTGGAGCTTCGCTTCTGGTTCAACGCCGCGACCAACCCGCCAGAACTCTGGACGAACCTCAGCGAGACGCGGTTCGCGGACGCCCTGCACGAGGTCTTCTCCTTCCGACACAACCAGAATTTCGGCGGCGGACTCTACTGGCCGCTCACCCGCCCCTTCGACATCCGCGCCGGGGACGCCTTCTGGGTCGACGCCACCGGGAACTGCCAGGCCGGCCAGTGCTTCCTGGCGCACTCCAACCGGGCCACGGGGTCCTACAACGCATCCTCCACCGTGTACGCCCAGACCTCGACGCGCCCCTCCTTCGAGGACCCGTTGGACCTTCGCTTCGCGACGGAGGGGACGATCGCGGTCGACTATTCCGCGGACGTGGTCTCGGGCGACACCTTCAAGATCGAGGTCTGCCGCCTCGCCCTCTACGGCCCGCTGGCCGGCGGCTGTGCCGGGGCCTGGAAGACCCTGGTCGGGGACGCCATCACCGGCAGCGACATCACCGCGCGGCGTCGCGCGACCTTCGACCTCGACGCCCCGGCGAACAACCTTCTCGGCGACCGATGGACGGTCCGATTGAACTTCACCTCCGCGGCGACCACGGTCACCAAGCCCGGCGTCCACATCTACCGTTTCATGATCGACGCGCCCTCCCACGCCTCGGGGACGATCGTCAGCAACCACGCGGACCTCCTCGTCGGGACCTCGGACCTCAACAACTGGGGCCTGACGCAGGGGAACGCGAACTACATCCGAACCCCGGCCGGCGTCGTCGGGTTCTACTCGAACACCTTCGACCGCGACGCCCAGGTCGGCGACTCCGTGCGCTACCAGGCGTTCGACTTCTTCGAGAACCAGCAGCTGCTGTTCGCCCTCGTCGTCGTCGCGGCGTACGTGCAGGCCTACTTCATGGACCGGTTCTACCTGGAGCACAAGGCCCGTTACCCCATCCGCTATCGCCTGAACGTCACCCGTTTGTCGTGGTTGACGTGGCTCGGCCGCCTGTTCATCATTTTCATGATCCTGTGGTACTTCTTCCCCGGCATGTTCGCGGTCTTCGGGGTCCGCGTGATCATCCCCGGGATCGTCCTCTGGGGATACAGCCTCGGGGCCATGGCGGCGATGATCGTGCTGACCCGGTTCGTGTACGAGCGGCAGCTCCAGAAGGCGATCGCCGGCGGCATGTCGCTGGCGCCGACGCTCGAGGAGAAGGCGCAGGTCTGCAGCCACTGCTTCGACGCGATCACGAGCCCCCGCGACCGCTACATCTGCGCGTGCGGCGAACCGTACCACGGACACTGCGCCACGAAGCTCACCTCCTGCGCCTCCTGCGGGCGTCCCGTGCAGGTCTCCGCATCCGCCGCTCCGGCCGTGGTCGTCGCCATGGTCGAGGTGATCTGCCCGTCGTGCGGCGTCCCGAACAAGGCGGCCCCCGCGGCCGACCTGGCGCTGGAGCGCTGCGTCGCCTGCGCGGCGCCGCTGAAGGCGCTCGACCGGGGGTTCAACTACCTCATCCTCGCCGCCACGCCCGAGCCGGCCTTCCGGTGGTTCAACGGCCTCCTCGCTCAAGGGGTCACCGGGCTCATCCTGTCGACCACCTTCCCCGAGAAGCTGCGGAAGGAGTACGCCCTCCCGAACGCAGAGATCTTCTGGATCTCGGACACGACGCCGGCGCCGAAGATCCTCGATCCCCGGCGCCTCGACTTCGAGATCATGCGCGCGTTCAGCAACTTCGTGAAGGCGAACCGCGGTGGCGCGGTCATGCTGCACGGGGCGGAGTACCTCGTGGTGGAGAACTCGTTCGACAAGGTCTTCAAGTTCCTCAAGAAGGTCAACGACCTCTGCGGACCGTACGAGATCACCCTTCTCGTGCCCCTGACCCCGAACTCGCTCGAACCGGAGCAGATGGGCATCCTCATGAAGGAGTTCGACCGGATCGAGCAGCTCGTGGACGCGCCCCCGGCCCCCTCGGGCGCTCCGCCGCCACCCCCGCCGCCCGCTTAGTCCGTGCCGGCCCACCGCGTGGCGAGATCGTTCGGGATGCCGAGCGTGTCGAGGATCCTGGCCGCCACGAAATCCACGAGGTCCTGGACCGTCGAGGCCCTCCCGTAGAAGCCGGGCATGGCGGGGAGGATCACGACGCCCAGATGCGCGAGCCGGGACATGTGGTCCAGCGCGATGGGGCTCAGCGGGGTCTCGCGGGGGACCAGGATGAGCAGCCGCCGCTCCTTCAGGCACACCGCCGCCACGCGCGTCACCAGGTTGTCCGCGAGGCCGGTGGCGATCTTCGCGAGGGTCGTGCCCGAGCAAGGGACGATCACCGCCGCATCGAAGCGCGTCGAGCCGGAGGCGATGTCCGCCCCGAGGTCGTCCGCCGCGTGCGTGCGCGTCGCGAGCGCGGAGACCGCCTCGACGGTCAGCCCCGTCTCCAGGGGGATGAGGCGGCGCGCCTCGGGCGTCAGGACCAGGTCCGTCTCGGCCTTCAGGTGGCGCAGCAAGGTCACGGCGTACGGCGCCCCGGAGGCCCCGGTGACCCCGACGACGACGCGCATCTCACTCCGTGACGATCTCGAAGACCCCGCGCTCGATGATGAGCGGGAAGTACGTGCGCTCGTGCTTCGTCGACCGCATCTTCACGACGCTGAGGTAGAGGTTCACGTTGCGCTCGTCGCGCTGCATCTCGAGGTGGAAGATCCCGTCGGCGAGGAAGTCCTCGACCCCGTACTGTCCGAAGAGCAGCTTGTCCGGCTCCAGCATCTCCGAGATCACGAGGGCGGTGACGCCGATCGCGCGCAGTTTGTCGAAGAACAGGAAGACATCGTTCCGCGGGTTGGGGAAGGTGGAGAGCGCGTAGAGCGCCGCGAGCGAGTCGAGCACGGCGACGTTGCACCCGAACTTCACCTTGTAGTTCGTGACCGTGGTGAGGATCGCCTGGGGCCAGTCGATCGGCGTGCCCTCCTCCAGCCCCGTCTCCTTCCGCAGGCGCGCCATGTCCACGATGACGATGCCGCCCGAGCCCTCGATGGCCTTCGGGTCCTTGCCGAGCCGGGCCATGTGCTCCAGGAGGCTCTCCCGACTCTGCTCCAGGGTGATGTAGATGCCGCGCTGCCCGCCGCGCGTGGCGGCGTTGTGGAGGATGCTAAAGGCGAGGGAGGACTTCATCGTCCCCGCGCGCCCGCACAGGAGGACGATCGCCCCCGCCGGGATGCCGCCGTTCATCCGCTCGTCCAGGTTGCGGACGCTCGTGCTGATGCGCGTCTCCGGCATGGCGGGGCGGCGCAACGGGAGCGTTGGTATCAAGCTTTGGCGCCTCCTGGGCGCTCCGGCGGTGGGCAAGGTTTAATATGGCCCTTCCTTTCAACGGCTTCCTACGGCGTTCCCATGGTCACGGTAAACGATGTCCCCCCGGCCGCGCTCATCGAGAAGCTCACGGACCTGCTGAAGCAGGCCCCGAAGGTCGCCCCGCCGGAGTGGGCGCCGTTCGTGAAGACGGGCGTGCACACCGAGAACTCCCCCATTCAGAAGGACTGGTGGCACCGCCGCGTCGCCGCCATCCTCCGCAAGATCTACCTCCTCGGCCCCATCGGGACCGAGCGGCTCGCCGCCGAGTTCGGTGGGCGGCGCGACCGGGGCAGCGCCCCCTACCACCCCGCCAGCGGGTCGCGCTCCATCGTGCGGACCGCCCTCCAGCAGTTGGAGGACTGCGGCTACGTGATCAAGGCGGACAAGAAGGGGCGGCGCGTCACGCCGCTGGGGATGAAGCTCCTCGACGGGATCGCGATGCAGGTCCTGAAGGACCTCGCCGCGACGAACCCCGAGATGACGAAGTACGCCAGGGCGCGGTGAGCATGGACGACGAGCTCGACGCGATCCGTCGCCGGAAGATGGAGGACCTGCAGCGGGGCGCCCAGGACCGCATCTCGCAGGAACAGTACCAGCAGCAAGTCGCCGCGCAGAAGCAGACCATCCTCCGCCAGATCCTCACCCCCGAGGCCCGCGAGCGCCTCGGCCGCATCGAGCTCGCCTACCCCGACCTCACCCAGAGCATCGAGGACCAGCTCATCCAGCTCGCGCAGTCCGGGCGGGTCAACCAGGTGATCGACGACACGACCCTCCAGCAGATCCTCCGAAAGATCATCCCCAAGAAGCGCGAGATCAAGATCGAGAGGCGGTGAACGCATGGCGAAGAACAAACCGGCGGCGAAGAAGGGACGGCTCCTGCGCCTCATGAAGACGAACCGGCGGGTACCGGCCTGGGTCATCCAGCGGACCAACCGGCGGTTCACGCGCCACCCCCACCGCCGCAGCTGGCGGCGTCAGAAAGCGAAGCAGTGAGAACCATGGCGAAGGAACGAGAAGAGGAACGGCAGTTCACGATCCCCCTGCGGATCAGCCTCAAGGCCCCCCGCACGAAGCGCACGCCGCGCGCCGTCAAGGCGGTGCGGGAGTACGTCGCGCGGCACATGAACGCGGAGCTCGACAAGGTCATCATCACGCCCGAGGTCAACGAGCGCCTCTGGTACCGGGGCATCCAGCGCCCCCCCGTCCGGATCATCGTGAAGGCCCTGTGGCTCCCCGAGACCGAGGAGGTCGAGGTCACGCTGCCGAAGGTGTGACCCTGCTCCGCAAGATGGACTTCTCCGGCAATCCTTACCTCGGCGTGTACGGGGCCGCGAACGACCGCGTCGTCGTCCTGCCCTCCAACGTCCTGGCCAAGCAGGCCCGGGAGATCGGGCGGGTGCTCGACGTGGAGGTGCGCCAGGGCATGCTCGCCTCTTCCACGCTCTTCGGAGCCCTCGTGGCGGTGAACTCCCATGGCGCGGTCGTGACAGACCTCGCCTCGGACGCGGAGATGCGGATCTTCGAGGGTCTCGGGGCGCGCCGGCTTCGGTCCAAGCTCAACGCGGTGGGCAACAACATCCTCTGCAACGACCACGGCGCCCTCGTCCACCCGGAGTACAGCGGGGACGCCTGCCGGGCGATCGAGGAGACCCTCGGTGTCCCGGTGCGGCATGGCACGGTGGCGGGGATGTACACCGTCGGGTCCTCGGCGGTCGCGAACGGGAAGGGCGCGTTGTGCCACCCCCACGCCTCGGAAGAAGAGCGCGAAATCCTGGAGAAGACCCTCCAGGTCCCGGTGGCGGTGTCGACGGCGTGCTACGGGACACCGCAGGTCGGGGCCTGCCTCATCTCGAACACCCACGGCGCTGTCGTCGGTATGCGGACCACCGCCATCGAGCTCGGCCGGATCGAGGAAGGGCTCGGCCTCTTCTGAAGCGCGATGCCCCGCCCCTCCCCACGCTCGCGTCAATGATTTTATATAGCGCCCTCCGCGTGGATTCCCCGGCATGAAGACGCTCGTGCTCTGCGTCGACCGCGACGACGACCTCGGCGCGAAGACGGGGATCAAGGGGCCGGTCGTGGGCCGCGACGAGAACCTCCACGCCGCCAACAAGCTCGGACTCATGGACCCCGAGGACTCCGACGTCAACACGATGCTCGCCGCCGTCTCCGTGTACGACGAGCTCGTGAAGTCCGGCACGTCCGCGGAGGTCGCGACCATCTGCGGGGACGCGCGCGTCGGCACAATCGCGGACCGGAACCTCACGCGGCAGCTCGACGAGGTCCTGGAGTGGGTGCGGCCGGACCGCGCGTACCTGGTGAGTGACGGGGCGGAGGACGAGGCCGTCTTCCCCATGATCGCCTCCCGCGTCCGCGTCGACCACGTGCGGCGCATCTACATCCGGCAGGCGCCCGCCGTCGAGTCCGCTTATTACATGATCGCTCGGGCGGCGAAGGAGCCCAAGGTCCGCAACAAGCTCATCGTGCCCATCGCCCTCTCCGTGATCATCTTCGCCATCCTGAACACCATCGCGACTTCCTACGCCGTCACCGCCATCCTCCTCATCTTCGGGATCTGGATGCTCCTGGGGACGATGCCGATCACGGTGCGGGAGCTGCTCTCCAAGCCCGCGGACCTCTACCGCCGCGTCGAGCGGAACGCCGTGCGCGGGAACGTCTCCCTCTTCTTCGGCTTCGCGGCGTTCATCCTCCTCCTCATTGGCATCTTCTTCGGCCTGGACCAGGCCGCCGTCGCCACGGACTACCTGCAGAAGTTCCTCGCCTTCGTGGCGGGGAGCGTCTTCTGGCTCATGCTCTCGGTTCTCACCTACGAGGGCGGGAAGGTCGCGAACGCGTACCTCCAGCGGGGCCGCGTCCCCCGTCACGTCCTCGTCGTGGCGGCGACGTTCATCGCGCTGGGTCTGCTGGCCCTCGCCTTCACCCAGACCCTCGGCACGATCACGGGCCAGCCCACCGCCAACGTCACGGTCATCCTCGGCACAGTCGGCCTCGCGATCCTCCTGGTGATCCTCAGCGGCCTCACCTACCGCTCACGCGAGGACGCGGACGCCGAGGACCTCTGGCGGTATTGAACCTCCATGGACGTCGAGGAGTGGGAGCCCTACTACAAGGAGATCCTCCTGGATTTCGGGTACTCCCGTGAAGAGGACGAGGCGACGGCGGTGCGACTGGACGCCTTGCTCGCGGGCCGACGTTGCACCGATGCCGAGCTGGACAAGATGCTCCGCGGCCGGTGGGTGACCGTGGCGGGGAACGCTCCCTCTTTGGAGAGCGAACTCGACCAGGTGAAGGGCGTGGTCATCGCCGCCGACGAGGCAACGAGCGTGTTGCGTGCGAAGGGGGTGAGGCCGCAGATCCTCGTGACGGACCTGGACGGCAAGGTCGAGGACCAGGTGGCGGCGAACGCGGACGGCTGCCTGGCGGTGATCCACGCGCACGGCGACAACGGCCCCGCCATCGAGGCGTGGGCACCCCGGTTCAGCGGTCCCGTCGTGGGGACGACACAGTCCCGTCCCGTCGGCGGCCTCCGGAACTTTGGCGGCTTCACGGACGGGGACCGCGCGGTACTCCTGGCGGCGCACTTCGGCGCGTCCAAGATCACCCTCGTGGGGTTCGACTTCGAGAACCCCAGCCCCAAGGACGACCGCGAGCTGAAGAAGCGGAAGCTGGACTGGGCCTACATGCTCGTGACCACCGTGATGGACCTGGAGTGATCACCGCCGGAAGCGTGGGAGGTAAGCGGGCGTGTCGCGCCTCCAGGTCTCGAACTCGGGGCCGTGCTTCCCCGCCAGATCCTTGCGCTCCCCGATCCAAGCGTACGCCGTCCCCGCCACGAGGAGGACGAGCCCCAGCCCGGAGTAGGCGAGGTTCCCCGTCGATACCCCGAGGCCTCCCCAGCCGAGGAACCAACCGAGGTAGATCGGATTGCGGATGTGGCGGTAGGGACCTCGAGTGACCAAGTGTTTCGGGGGGACCTCGGGGAGCGGGGTGCCGTGACCGTAGACGCCGAACGCCACCGTCGCCCAGACGACCAGGCCGAACCCAAAGGCGCCCACCGCGAGCGCGGGAATCACTAGGGAATCAGGAGTGAGGAAGCGGAAGTAGGCGGAAACACCGGCAAGGAAGAGCCCCACCGCAAGGCCGATGGCGATGAAGGTGCCGATGAACCCGAGCCCCAGGGCGGTGTACTTGACCGCGTCTCGGTCCATCCCCGGCGAACGGGGCGGGCCCACTTAAGAGGTTTCGGACATGGCGCGGTGCATCCGCCAGGAGAGGATCGGCTCCCGTGCAGCGAGCACCTCGTCGACGCGGGCCACGGCGGCATTGTGCGGGGCGCTCTTCAGCACCTCGGCATCCTCGCCAAGGATGTGTATGAAGTCGGCGGCGAAGCGATCGAGCGTCTCCTTCGTCTCCGTCTCGGTCGGCTCGATCATCATCGATTCCTCGACCAGGTGCGGAAAGTACACGGTCGGCGGATGGTAGCCGTAGTCCATGAGGCGCTTCGCGAGGTCCATCGTGCGCAGGCCGCGCTCCTTGAGCTTCGCGCCGCTGAGAACGAACTCGTGCTTGCGCACGCCGTTGAACGGGACCACCAGGCGCGTCTCCAGCTTCGCCTTAAGGTAGTTCGCGTTGAGCACGGCGCGGTCCGTCACCTCCTTCAGCCCGTCCGACCCCATCGCAAGGATGTAGGCGTACGCGCGCAGGAGGAGGGCATAGTTCCCGTACCAGGCGCGGACCTTCCCGACGCTCTTCGGCCTCGCGTGATCGAAGCGGTAGGTCCCGCCCGCCCGGACGACGACGGGGGAAGGGAGGTACGGTTCCAGATGTCCCCTCACCGCCACGGGACCGGCGCCGGGGCCGCCACCCCCATGAGGCGTCGTGAACGTCTTGTGGAGGTTGAAGTGCACGATGTCGAAGCCCATCGCCCCGGGAGAGGTCCGTCCAAGGATCGCGTTGAGGTTCGCGCCGTCGTAGTAGAGCTGCGCTCCCGCGGCGTGCACGATGTCCGCGATCTCCGGGATCCCCGCCTCGAAGATCCCGAGCGTGTTCGGGTTCGTGATCATGAAGGCGAGGGTCTGCGGGCCGACCGCCTGGCGTAACGCCTCCAGGTCCATGCGGCCCTGCGTCGACGGCACCTCGACCACATCGAAGCCGAGCATCCCCGCCGACGCGAAGTTCGTCCCGTGCGCGGTGTCCGGAAGCACGACCTGAGTGCGCCTCTCCCCGCGCTCCTGCAGGTACGCGCGTGCCATGAGGAGCCCGGTGAACTCCCCCTGCGCCCCCGCGGTCGGCTGGAGGGTGACCGCGTCCATGCCCGCGATGCCCCGGAGGATCTCCTGGAGCTCGAAGAGGACCTGGAGGTGGCCCTGCACTGTCGATTCATCCTGGTACGGGTGGGCGTGGCGGACCTCCGGGAGGGCGGCCAGCTCCTCCGTGAATTTCGGATTGAACTTCATGGTGCAGGAGCCGAGCGGATAGAACCCCGAGTCGATCCCGAAGTTCATCTGCGAAAGACGGGTGAAGTGCCGCACCACCTCCGGCTCGGGGAGGTTCGGGAGGTCCAGGCGTTCCCGCCGCAACTTTGGCGGCAATGGACACTCCGGAGTCGCCGCCTCCAGGGCGCCGTGCTTCTCGAAGAGGAGCGGCTCATCCCAGTACGCTTGACGGAACCTCATGGCGGTGACACCTCCAAGGCCCTCACGAGCCGGTCCTGATCCTCGTCCGTGTGGACCTCCGTCGTCGCGAAGAGAGCGGCGTGACCCAGTCCTGGATAGTGCTCGGAGAGCGAGAGGCCGCCATGGACGCCGTCCTTCAGCAGGCGCGCCGCCACGGCCCCGTAGTCCTCCTTCGACCTCACGACGAACTCGTTGAAGTGGTAGCCGTCGAAGGCCGGCGCGGTGAACCCGGGAATCCGGCCGATGCGCTCCATCAGCCGCCGCGCGCGGTTCACGTTCTCCGCCGCCACGCGCTTCAGGCCGTTCCCGCCGAGGACCGCGACGTACGCCGCCGCGGCCACCGCCAACAGCGTCTCGTTCGTGCAGATGTTGCTCATCGCCTTCTCGCGGCGGATGTGCTGTTCGCGCGTCACGAGCGTCATGCAGAAGGCGCGGTGGCCTTTCGCGTCCTTCGTCATCCCGATGATGCGGCCCGGCGCCTTGCGGACATGGGAGGTCCGGCAGGCGAAGATCCCGAGGAGCGGTCCGCCGAAGTTCACGGCGTTTCCGAGGGGCTGGCCCTCGCCGACAACGATGTCCGCCCCGTAGTCGCCCGGGGCCTTCGTCACCGCCAAAGCGAGCGGGTTGACGCCGACGATCAGGAGCCCCTTCGTCAGCGCGCGGATCTCGTCGACGCGGTCGTCGAATGTCCCGAAGAAGCCCGGGTTCTCCAGGTACACCGCCGCCGTGTCGTCAGTCACCGCCGAACGGAGCGCGGTGAGGTCGAGCAAACCGGTCTTCTCCTCCCAGGGAACCTCCCGGACGGTCATGCCGGGACCGGTGAGGTACGTGCGCAGGACCGCCTTCCGCTCCCAGTGCATCCCGCGCGGGATGATGATCTCATGCTTCCCCGTGACGCGGTGGGCCATGAGGGCGGCCTCGCCGAGGGCGGTCGAACCGTCGTACATCGAGGTGTTGACGACGTCGAGGCCCGTGAGCTCCGCCATCACCGACTGGTACTCGAAGAGCGACTGGAGGATCCCCTGGGAGAGTTCCGCCTGGTACGGCGTGTAGGCGGTGTAGAACTCCGAGCGCGACGCGATCGCGCGCACGCTGGCAGGAATGAAGTGATCGTAGAGTCCGGCGCCGAGGAAGGTCGGCATGCCGTCCGCGGCGCGGTTCTTCTGGAGGATGGCGGTGACGCGGCGCACCACCTCCTGCTCGCTAAGGCCCGGGGCGAGGGGGAGGCCCTTGATCCTGACCTTGGCGGGGATGTCCTCGAAGAGCTCGTCGACCGAGGAGAGCCCGAGGTCGCGGAGCATGCCGTCCTCTTCCTGTCCCATGGAATCCGGCGGCGGGGAGAACACCACCGGTTAAAGGCTTTGGTCAGTGCAATCTCACGTCTCCTGTTCCAAGGAGTGGGATCTTGAGAACCATATTGCTACTCGTGCTGAGGGCTCGACTATCGCACCGAAGGATCTTGAGCTGCCTTCGCGGAAACCAGCCGAGCACTGACGATTACCTGCCACCAGACTTTTCCTTTGAAACCGTTTCCCGGGACCGCGACTCCACCCATGGAGGTCAAATCGGCCAACACGCGAAGGGGGATCCCATGGATGTCGATGGTGAGCAACGAGAGCGGGACGAGTGTCTCCTCACTCGCAAGTGGGACCGAGTTCAACAAGGTGCCACCGACCCGGTATTGAGGGGTTGCAGCGCCCAACTGTGACTCCGGACTGGCAAATCCGACGAGCTTGCGGTCTTGGGGGTTGATTAGTGCATAGTCGGAGGGGGGCAGGAACTCGCCGGACTGAGCGATCCCTGTCACCGCAACATCGGCAAGCTGACCGATAGACAAGACGCCAGCGGGGAGATCGAGATAGTTCGTCAAGAGAGCGTGGACGACCAAAGGCTGTCCGGGTTCGCCCCCGAGGTCCAGCCCGAGAATGGCCTCAACACCCAGCGGTAGCTCTCGGGACTCCAGAATCGTACATCGCTGAACTGTCGGAATCTCGAGAACTGGTCCGAACGCCCTCGGTTCATCGAACTCTATCATTCCGCTCTGGCGGACGAGGGCCTTATACTCTAGGAACAACCCCCCGCCGACCGCCTTCCTTCGAACTATGAAAGTGCCGAACGGGCGCGCGACCCGCTTACCCTCCCACCTGCTAAAGTCCCGAACCAACTCGGCAAGAGCGGTGGAGGAACGCGCCTCGGCCTCCCCAAGGATGCCCGTCCTGCAAAACAGATCAACCGGCTGGGAAGCCTGAAGGAGAAAGGCCTCGGTCTCCCAAAGGTGAAACTGTGCCGACGGGGGCAAGATCTCGCTTTCTCCCATTCGACGTTGGACATAACCGACGACATCGAAGGACAGCCCGATGTCCGGAAGCAGGAGTTCAACGTCGTCGGACCCCACACCCCATGACGTCTGCATCCTGGCACGGACGTCCCGTGCGAAGACCTCGCCCAAGTACGCGGCATAGCGATAGGCCGAGGGTAGCCACGTCTCAACGCGCCGGAGGAGGGGCTCTATCTCCGGCAACCGGAACAGACTCTGCAGGCCATAGTCCAAGGCGACCCCGTGCCGACCTGAAAACGACACGAACTGTGCAGCGAGGTCACGTTGGTTCTCCAGGAAAAACATGGTGGTTCTTCGCCACAAGGCGGAATTGAGGGCGTTGCGATTCTGCCGGAACTTCCCCCGGAATAACGTTCCGGCGATCCCCACCGCGGAGATAGACATCACGAGGAGGCCGACCGCGAAGAAGAACAACAGGTTTCTGCCCGCCGGGTCGTCAAGACGGTTTCCGACGGCCAACAGGATAACGCTCGCTGCGATTGCCACCCCCGGGAAGATGAGGATTATCGAGAACCGGCGCTGGAGCACGGACGGGACGGGGAGGCCGACATCGACCATCTTGTCGAGGCCGGCGAGATTTGGAATCTCCGAAGATCCGAACGCCTTGAGCGCTTCTCCAGTCGCGGGCTCACCTCTCGTCAAAGTGAAGAGGGCCTTTGCGGTCGGGACAAGCTGGACCTCCGTCGTTGCGACCAGCACAAGGTGAAGCCCTTTTCGGGTCCGGTGCCAGCCGCGGACCTCGCTCTTTCGGACAAGACAGAAGCAGGGCAGCGACTGCTGAAACGGCATGTACGGCTTGGTCCACGTGAACCCCTTTCCGCGGCGAAGCGCATCTAATGAGGGGTTGATGAAGAGGAGGGCGTCTGGGCCCACGAGGATGTCCCCCTTCAAGTTGCGAAGGAAACCGTGACGCCGTCTGCCCTTCCACCCCTCGGTAGTCTCCTCCAGGTTCACGGTGCCATGCCCCACCCGTTGAAACGAGAAATGCTCCTCAGCCAGGTCGAGGGACAGGTCGTTTAGATTGACGTGGGCGGGAAGCCTTTCGCCCTTAACCCCGAAACCGAGAGCGGCGTAAAGGTCTCCAGTCTCGTCGATGTGACCCCAGAGCATACAAGCGGGCGAAGGCGCGCTCGGGAAAATAGCTTACTGCGTCCAAGTCACTGCTCCATGGGGGGCTCTGTGATGAGCAATGTCATGGAACTGTTCTGCGCTGTCGTCGAGTTTGCCGACTTGAATCGATCACTCGCGTCGAGGTCGGCGGTGACGCCCTAGAAGAACTCTTTGACGATGCGGAAGCTCGCCTCTTCGTACTCCACGACCGCCTGCGCCCCGTTCAGGATCTTCCGCTTGTACTCGATGTCCGGCTTCTCGCCCTTGAGCGACGCGATGAACATCGTGAGGATCATCCCGTGGCTCACGACCACTGCGGTCCCCTGACGCATCTCCCCGACGACCCGCCAGATCCCGCGCTTCACGCGCTTGGTCGCCTCGTTGATGCTCTCGGCGGTGTCGAACTCGAGGTCGTGGTCCTTCCAGCACTTCTCCTCGAGAGCGAGATACTGCTCCTCCGTGATGTCCGCCTTCGACGGCGACCATTCCCTGAAGTCCTCCAGGACCCGCAGCGAGCCCCCGAACGCCTCGACGAGGAACCAACCGGATTCGATTGCTCTCGGGAGGGTGCTGGAGTACACCTGGTCCGGCTTCGGGTGGGACCAGTTCGCCGCCAAATCCCGCATCTGCTGCTTGCCCAGCTCGGAGAGGTGCGCTTCGTCGAAGTTGGCGGTGCTCGGCCGCAGGATGTCCCCGTGGCGGATGAGGATGAGGCGGAGCACGTCAGCCCCCCGAGGCCACCGCGATCACGGTGAGGCGCTCGCCGTCTCGGAGCGGCTCATCGACCGGGATCGGGACGTCGCCCCGGACGAGGATGTGCGCGTCCACCGCCAGGCCGAGCGCCTGGAAGAGGCTCTCCCCCGTCCCGCCGGCGGGGACCTCGGTGCTCTTCTTCGTCCGGCCCGGGAGGAGCTCCACGTCGACGCGCATCTCGGAATCGTTAAGAGAGGGTCGCTATTAAGCCTCGCCGCGCCCAGGTAGCTAAGCCCGGTTCAAGGCGATAGATTCGAAATCTATTGGTCGCAAGGCCTCGCAGGTTCGAATCCTGCCCTGGGCGTCACCGCCGTAGGACCTTAAGCCCCGACGCGGTCCGCCTCGCGTGGCTGTTCCCCTGGAAGATCGAGAGACCGCGAGTCCCCTTCTCTTCGCGGATGCGGTCCGCAACTCCGTCGTCATCCACCGGATGTTCCTGAACCCGGAGTTCTCCCTCGCCTTCGCCGACACCGCCGATCGACCGGCGGCGGTCCTCGCCCTCAAACCGGCCTCCTCGGCCAACGATCTCCACCAGTTCGCGATGCACGCCACCGGCGAAGAGGCGGCACGTCGCGTGCTGCGCGGCGTTCCACCTGGCTTCTGCCTGTTCCACACCGCTGACGAGGTCTCCTTCCCGGCCCTCCGGGCCGCCATCGACGTCCAATGGTGGGGGGAGGCGATCCTCTACCGCCTCGACGCCCCCGACTTCCACGACGAGCCCACGCCGGAGCTCGTCCCCGTCCGTCCCGAGTGGGCGGAGCGCATCGCGACGATCTGGTCGCCGGACTGGCCCGCCGCGGGATACGTGCGATCCCGCATCCAGAACGGCCCGAGCGCTGCCATCGTCGTCGGCGGTGAACTGGTGGGTTGGTACCTGACGCACTTCGAGACCCCCGATGTGGTCATGCTCGGATTCCTCCATGTCCTCGACGACTACCGCCGGAGGAGATATGCGAAGGCGCTGTCCCGGGCACTCATCCGCGACGCGCTCTCGAAGGGCAAGGTGCCCGCGTGCCACGTCTACACGGACAACGCCGCTTCTATCGCCCTCATGGAAGGACTGGGCTTCCGGCGTGTGTGCCTGCAGGCCTGGGGCGACGGCGTCGTGAGGAAGTGACCGGGCCTCGCGTCGGTGCCTGGATCGGTCCCCGCATCTACCCTTAAATAGCGTCCCAAGACTCCCGGGGCCGTGGTCGCAGACGAGATCCCTCCAGCGGCGCGTTCCGGAGTGAGCAAGGGTGCCTTCGCGGGCACGGTGATCGTGGTCGCCATCATCGCCTTGGTGGCGGGGATGGGCCTGGACCGGGTCCTTTACCCGGCGCCGACCGGCGGCGGCCCGCTGCCCACCCTGGTGATCGGGACGAACACCCCGTTCCCGCCGTTCGAGTACCGGGACGACAACGACAACATCGTCGGCTTCGACATCGACCTCGTCAAGGAGGTCATGAAGCGCATGGACCGGAGCGTCGAGGTCGTGAACTACCGCGACTTCGGCGCGCTCCTCACCGCCGTCGGTGGCGGGACCATCGACATCGCGGCCTCCTCGATCACGATCCGCGCGGACCGGAACGCGACGATGGACTTCACCGACCCCTACTTCGAGTCCGACCAGGCCGTCCTCGTGCGGGCTGGCTTCACGGGCCTGACCTGCGCCGGCGACGTCTGCGTGGCGGCCGACCTTGCGGGCTTCTCCGTCGCGACCCAGGCGGGGACCACGTCCGAGTACTGGGTGTCCGACAATGTCCCTGGGGCGAGCGCCAACCTGACCACCTTCCCCGACGTCACCCAGGTCCTCCAGGCGCTGCAGACGAGCGCGGTCGACCTCGTCGTGATCGACAAGCCTGCCGGGGACGGGATCGTCGCCGCGAGCCCGACGGTCTTCCGGCTCGAAGGGACCGTCGAGACGAACGAGCTGTACGGCTTCGCGGTGGCGAACAACGACCCCTCGCACCTCGTGGCGGGGATGAACAAGGCCCTCCGGGACATCCGCGCGGACGGGACATACGCGACCATCGTGGCCCGTTGGTTCTGAGGCGCCTCCTTAAGCCGCCGGGGCCCGTTCGCGACCGCGCGTGAAGCGGAAGCGGGCAGTGCCGGCGCTGTGGTCCCGGACCTGGTTCCGGCTCGCGGAGGCCGGCGTGGCGGCGTTGCTCCTCGTCCTCGTGCTCCAGGCCGCCCTTGGCTTCAATCTCCTCGACGGAGAGTTCTGGCGGCTCTTCGCCCTTCCCGGGGCGAGCATCGGCCCGCTCGCCCGGGGCCTCCTCGGCACACTGACCTACATGGGGATCGTCATCCCTGTGGGCTTCGGCGCGGGGCTCCTCTGGAGCTGGGCGCGCGTGTCGCGCTTCCGCGTCCTCTCGTGGCCCGTCGGCGCCGTGATCGAGATCCTCCGCGGCGTCCCGCCCCTCGTCCTCGTGATCTTCGCGGCGGTGTTCGGCGCCCTCCTCCTCCGGGGGATCGTCCCCAGACCGACCGAGGCCGCGCTCCTGGTGGCGGCATTGGCCCTCGCCCTTCACTCCGCGGCATACCAGGCGGAGATCCTCCGCGCCGGGTTCCAGTCGGTCCCCCGCGGCCAGATCGAGGCCGCACAGGCCCTCGGGCTCACCGGCGCCCAAGTGATGTTCCGCGTCGTGCTCCCGCAGGGGCTCCGCCTCTCGCTGCCGCCCCTGGCGAACGAGTTCTCCATCGCCATCAAGGACACGTCCCTGCTCGCCGCCATCGGCGCCACCGAGCTGTTCGCCATCGGGCTCGAGTTCGGAGCCCGGGTGCCGACCTCGGGCAACCTCTCGTGGCTGTTCCTCGTCTGGCTCGCGGTCGCGGCGGTGTACTTCGTCATCACGTTCGCGGTGACGCGGGGCCTCCGCGCCGTCGAGGGCCGGATCCGCGTGCCCGGGCTCGAGGGGGTGCGCGCCTGATCCGGGTGGAGGGGATCCACAAGTCGTTCGACGGGGTCGAGGTCCTGAAGGGGATCGACCTCGAGGTCCGGCAGAAGGAGGTCCTCGCGATCCTGGGTCCGAGCGGCTCCGGGAAGAGCACGCTGCTCCGCTGCATGAACCTCCTCGTCGAGCCGGACGCCGGCCGCGTCTTGCTTGATGGCGTGTGGGTGAACCGCCCGGGCGTGTCCCAGGAGTGGGTGCGGCGCCAGATCGGGATGGTGTTCCAGAGCTTCAACCTCTTCACACACCTCACGGCCCTGGAGAACATCGCGCTTGGGCCGCGCCGCGTTCTCCGCCTCCCGCGACCGGAGGCGGAACGGCGGGCGAGCAAGCTCCTGGAGCATGTGGGGTTGGCGGCGAAGGCCGGGGCCTACCCCGCGCAGCTCTCCGGCGGGCAGCAGCAACGCGTGGCCATCGCCCGTGCGCTCGCGATGGAGCCGAAGGCCGTGCTCTTCGATGAGCCCACGTCGGCGCTCGACCCCGAGTACATCCAGGAGGTGCTCGACGTGATCACCGCCCTCGCGAAGGAGGGGACGACCATGGTCGTCGTGACCCATGAGATGGGGTTCGCGCGCGGCGTCGCGACGCGCGTGGCGTTCATGGACGGGGGCGTGATCCTGGAGGAAGGGGCACCGAAGGACTTCTTCGCCTCGCCGAAGCATGAACGCGTGCGGGCCTTCGTCGGGAGGATCCTGCAGTGACCGCCGAGTCGCGCCGGCGCTGGGCACGGATCGATACCGCCGCCGCGGCGATCCTGACGATGATGACGCTGCTCCTCCTGGCGCTCCTCCTTCTCGGAGGGCGATCGGTCGACTTCTCGTACTACGGGACGGTCGTGACCCGGTATGACGCCACGGTCGCCCAGGTCTTCCTGCGTGCGGCCTTGCTGGCGGTCACCGCCACGGCGGCGGCGTTCGCGATCGGCCTGGGGATCGGCTTTCTGGTCGGCCTCGCCCGCAACGCGGTCCCGCGCTCGCCCCCGGCGGCCCGGTCGGCGGCGGAGATCCTTCGGTTCCTCGGGCGGCATTATCTCGGCCGGCTCGCCGACTTCTACGTCGAGCTGATCCGGGGGACGCCTCTCCTGGTGCAGATCCTCTTCCTCTGGTCGCTCTTCCTCGTCTACGCCCCATCGGCCTGGAACCTGGGGACGCGGTCGCTCGCCGCGGGCGTCGTCGCGATGACGTTGAACACCGGCGGCTACCAGGGCGAGATCTTCCGCGGCGGCTTCCAGGCGGTCGCCCCCTCGCAGCTCGACGCCGCGCACGCCGTCGGCCTCGGGCGCCGCCAGACCCTGCAGCACATCGTTCTCCCCCAGGTCCTCCGCCTCGTCATCCCGCCGCTCACGAACGAGTTCACGGCGCTCTTCAAGGCGAGCAGCCTCCTCTTCCTCGTCGGCGTCGTCGAACTCACCTCGGTCGGCACCGGCCTGAGGAACGTCGACAACACCAAGGTGTTCGAGGTGTTCCTTGCGCTCGTCGTCTCGTACTTGGCGGTGACCCTCCCGCTCGGACGGCTCTCCAGCCTCCTGGAGCGGCGCTTCCGGATCCCCGGCCTGGGAATGCCGGCGGCGGAAGTGGCCTGGGGGAGGACCTCCCGTCAGGGGTGACCTCCGCCCGCACTGCAAGGTTCCGCCCTCCCCGCCGGCCGGGGTCGTTACCTGTAGCCGCCACCGCCATGTCCCTGCGAGGGAATGGGGAAGCGCAAGGTACAAGTAGTAATTACAACCTGTACCTACAGGATGTACTTCCGTGGACTTGCGCTGGCACGGGTTGAGGATCGAGCCTTCGGCCAAGGCCGACCGCGAAATGCGGCACTTGGACCTCTACATGGAAGACGTCGTGGAGATCCTCGAACGGGGTTCGGACTGCTCGCGATCCCAACGCTCACGAGGCGTCTTCGAGCGATGTCTGTGGCACCGAGGCCGTATCCGGAAGGCCGTGGTCGTTCGGTCGGCACAAGTCTGGAGCGGGGAAGAAGTGTGGCTGGTCCTCCATGTGGGAGAGCTCCATGAGCCGTCGACCTGACCTGGATTCCGTCTGGTGCGTGTGCGGAACGGCCACGCGGTCGAAGATCTTCCGCATCGAGGGGCTCCGGATACGCGGATCGGAGTGCCCCAAGTGCGGGGAAGGATACCTGAACCCGGACGAGGCGCAGAAGCTTTCTGACTTCCGCAGGCTCAAGGACATCGTCCTGACGGGGAAGGTGACGAAGACCGGGAACTCGTACGCCCTCCGGCTCCCGATGGTGCTGGTCCGCGCCCTGCGGCTCGAGCGGGGGCGTTCGGTCACCATCCGGCTGAAGGGCGAGGACGAGATCCTCCTCACCGTGGTAGGGCCCCCGAAACCCACTTGAAGGACGCAACCCTTCGAACGCCGAGACCATGACCGCCGAGCAGGAGTACGGCCGCATCTGGGACCTGTGGATCGAGACGCACAAGCGGATGCACGGGGACGATCATCTGCCGCGCGAGGACTTCAACTGCTGCGGGGAGTACGGCGTGATGATGGCGCTCCGCGCCGCCTCGGCGGTGAAGCCCGACTACCCGTCGCATCTCCTCCTCCGCGCGGCCTCGCTGCCCGAGCTCGAGCGGGACTTCTACGTGAAGAACATCCTGGCCACGGACGGAGACGCCGAGCCGGCCGACCCACGGCTGGCTAGGGAGTACCGGGCGACGCGGCGGCACTACATCCTCTGGAACGAGCTGAAGACGGCGGCGGCGAAAATCTCAGAGCTCGAACGGGAACTCGCGAAGGCGCGCGCGACCGAGAGCGCTTAGACCGGGGCGAGAGCGGCCGCGATCACGACGGCGGCGACGGTCATCAGGGCGAGGAACACGACCGCCCACGGGGGGACCTTGAGGGCCTTCTCGTCCTCCTGGTCGAAGTACCGGATGAGCCCCGCCGCGGAGTGGAACCCTTCGCGCTTCTTGTCCTTGGCCATGGCACCCTCGACACGAGTGCGGCTCTATTAAAAGCTTGCCCGGCCCGGGCGCCTACTCGTCTCCCAGGGCCGCGAGTTGGACCTCGCGCCAGACCTTCAACTCGGCGAGGAGACGCAGGAGCGCATCGCCCACCAGGCCGCCGGACGGGACGACGATGAAGAAGGCGCCCGGGCGCGCCCGGCGGCTCCACGTCCCCTCGAGCACATGGACGAAGTGGGTGTCGGCAGAGCCGTTCATCGAGGTCCCTCTGGCAATCGGAGATCCGTGGCCGTGCCAATGAAGACCGAGGCGTACAGGCAGCACGGTCTGCAGGGAAAGGTTAAGACCCCCCCGCCGGATAGACCGCTTCCCCGGGGGGGGGAGCGCATGGCCGACGACAATACCGTGTTCATCGGGAAGAAGGACCTCCAGACCTACGTGATGGCGGTGATGGCCCGCTTCGCCTCCGGCGCCGACGAGGTCATCGTGAAGGCGCGCGGGCGGAGCATCAGCATCGCCGTCGACGTCTCCCAGGTCACGCTCAACCGCTTCCTCCCCGAGGCGAAGCTCAAGTCCGTGTCGATCGGCACCGAGAAGGTCGAATACGAGGGCGGTCGCAAGTCGAACGTGTCCTTCATCGAGATCTTCCTCTCGAAGGGATAGTCGTGGAAGAGGCGATCGCCGCCGCGACGGCCCAGGTCGACGCCGCGGCCCTGCGAGCGGAGTCGCTCTGCGACCATTGCCTGGGCAGATTGTTCGCCAAGGTGGGGAAGGGGACCAACGATCAGCGCGGACGGATCGTCCGTTCGATCACCGCCACTCCTCTGGGGCCGTGCTCAGTATGCGGTGGTCTTCTTAGTGAGCTCGATGAACTCGCCTCGCTCGCCGCCAAGCATCTGGGAGACCTCCAGTACGCGACCTTCTCGATCGGGACGCGGGTCGACCCGTCGATCGCCGTCGCGGAAGAGGCGCTGTGGAAGCGTCTCTCAGGCGTCCAGCCCGAAACGATCAAGGGCGAACTGAACCGCGAGATCGGAAAGCGCGTGGCGGCGATGACCGCCAAGGCCCCGGACATCAAGAGACCGGATGTGACCGCCGTCGTGGACACGCAGTTCGGCACGGTGGACATCACCGTCGCGCCGATCTACGTCTATGGCCGCTACCGGAAGCTCGACCGGACGATCCCCCAGACCCGGTGGCCCTGCCGCGCCTGCCAGGGCAAGGGCTGCGAGCGCTGCGGCGGGACGGGGAAGATGTACCCCACGAGCGTCGAGGAGATCGTCTCGGCACCCTTGATGGCGATGCTCGGCGGGAGCGCGCACGCCCTCCACGGCCTCGGGCGGGAGGACATCGACGCCCGGATGCTCGGCCGCGGCCGGCCGTTCATCCTCGAGATCTCTGAGCCGCAACGTCGCACCCCGGACCTCGCCGCCGTCACGTTGGCGGTGAACCAGAGCGGCCAGGTCGAGGTCTCGGGACTCCGGGCGTCCAGTGGGGACGAGGTCGTCCAACTGAAGGAGGACCGGTGTGACAAGACCTACCGACTGCGGGTGAAGACCCCTCCAGTGGACGAGGGAAAGGTTAAAGAAGCCCTCGCGGCTCTCGCCGCCGCTCCCATCGAGCAGCGCACTCCGGCCAGAGTATCCCATCGAAGAGCCGATTTGGTGCGCAGGCGCCTGGTGAAGGCCCTGCGGATCACGGCCTTCGCGGGAACGGAGTTCGAGATCGAGGTCACCGCCGAGGCCGGCACCTACGTGAAGGAGCTGGTCCACGGCGACGGCGGGCGGACGCAGCCCAGCCTCTCCGGCCTCCTCGGGCTCCCGCTCACGGTCCTGGAGCTCGACGTGCTCGAGGTGCATGACGAGGAATAGGCATGGTGAAGGCGTCCAAGGGCATCATGAGCACGACGCGGCAGAAGTTCCGCAAGTCCCCGCGGAAGCGCGGGCTCACCGCCATCACCCACGCGCTCCAGACCTTCGAGGTCGGGGAGAAGGCGCGGATCCAGATCGACTCCGGCGTCCAGCGCGGACAGCCGCATCACCGCTTCCACGGCCTCACCGGCACGATCACCGAACGGCGGGGGCGCGGCTACGTGCTCGACGTGCGCTTCGGCGGCAAGATCAAAGTGGCCATCGCGCTCCCGGAACATCTCGTGAGGCTGAAGTAGGGGACGACATGGACGAGAACTACCTGTCCCTCGGCGAGATCAAGGACCTCCTCGAGAAGGAGAAGGCGACGCGCGGCGAACTCGCGCCGGAGCAGAACTATGCGCTCCAGCATGCGACCACCTTCACGCGGATCTCGACGCCGCTCGCCGAGGCCCTCGTGAAGGAGCTCATGGCCATCCCGATGATGACGCTCGCCAATGCGTACAAGATCGCCGACGTCCTGCCGGGCACGGCGGACGACGTGCGCGCGATCTTCGCGAAGGAGCGCTACACGCTCCAGAAGGAAGACATGGACAAGGTCCTGGAGCTCGTCTCGAAGCGCCTGTAGGGGATGGACCGGCCATGGAGGATTACGCGCGCATCCTGGATTACCTACCGCAGGGGCACCCCGACCGCTCGCGGTTCCAGCGCGAGCCGACCGCGTACGCCCTCGGAGAGACCGAGTTCAAGCTTTTCGAGCTCGTGCCGAAGGCGAACACCACGCTCGCCGCCAGCGACCGCGTCTACATCGGGAAGGAGACGCCGCAGCGCATTCAGATCGAGCACGTCAAGCGGCGGATCGGCTTCGAGGAGCTCACGAACGCGGCTCAGAACGAGCTGCCCTTCGTCATCGGGTCGATCGTGAAGGACAGCGAGGAGAAGTTCGTGCGCTTCTTCAACGAGGCGCAGGCGATCACGACGCGCTTCCACATGCTGGAGCTGCTGCCTGGGTTGGGAAAGAAGGCGATGTGGGCGGTCGTCGAGGAGCGGAAGAAGGGGCCGTTCGCGAGCTTCGAGGACATCGCGAAGCGCGTGAGCCTCCTGCACCATCCGGACAAGCTGATCGCGAAGCGAATCGAGATGGAGATCTCGGACACGACGCAGAAGTACCACATCTTCGCGGCGCGCTGAGCGGGACAGGGCCCGCCTCTGTGCACGCCTGCCTGCAATCAGCGAATCCTGGTCGACCGAACCCTGGCGAGGCGGCTGGCTACCGAGAAACCCTAAATAGGTAGAAAGTTCTACACGAGACATGGCGACCTCCGTAAAGATGAGGGAACAGGACAAGCGGCGCCTGGACCGCCTTCAGGGCGAACTCACTCTCCGCCGCGGGAGGAAGATGTCCCAGCAGGAGTTGCTCGCCTGGCTTGTCCGACTGGGGGAGTCGGAGAAAGATGGGCTTCTCAAGGACGCGGAGCGACCCATGACCGAGCGGGAGATCGCGGCGATGAAGCGACTTACGGTCAGCACCGGGATCCGGACGCGCGAGGAGGACATCGACCGCGTCGTGGCGGTGGGGTCGACGTGAGCGTTCTTCTCGACACGGGAATCATCCTCGCCTATCTGAACCGGGAGGACGCCGGGCACGAGGAGGCCACAGACCTCATCGAGAGGGTCGCCCGCAAGGAGTTCGGGGCTCCGTTCGTGACCGACCACGTGATCGATGAACTGTTCGTGCTCATCCGCGCGCGGACGCGGTCGGCCTCGCTCGAGGAGGCCGCGAAGCGGTGGCTTCCCCTTCCTGAACCCGCGCTGAAGGGGCTCGCCGCGATCTCGCTCGGAGTCGATGTTCTCGATCCCGCATGGGAGATCTTCCGGAAGTACCGCGACCAGGGGATCAGCTTCACAGACGCCACCCTCATGGTGACCCTGCGGGAACGGGGGATCGAGCGACTTGCGACCCTGGACAAGCGATTGGGGAAACTTGTTCCCCTCGCCGCCTGACGAGCGACGTGATTGTGACGAATCGTGCCTGGCGCCGAGGTCGCGTCAGATCTTCAAGCCGAGGTCGTCCTCGATCTCGACCGCCTCGTCGGCGGGGATCCCGAGCACCTCGCGGGCCTCGAGCAGGAACTTGCGCGCACGAGGGTCAAGGCCGCGGGCCTTGGCGTGCTTCAGGAGGTCCCGGTAGGTCTTGGCCTCCGCCTCCTCCTCATCCAGCACCTTCCGCATCACCGTCGACTCGATCTCCTTGTGGTCGGCCTCGCTGACCTTGAGGTGCTCGCGGAGCTGGCCGAGCAGGAGCTGCTCGGTGGCGGTGACCTTGCCGTCCTCCCAGGCGGTGAGCATGGCCTTCGTGTACGCCTCGATCTTCCCGACGCGCTCGTCCATGTCGCGGCGGCGGCGCTCGTCGATCTTCTCCAGAGCGACCATGTCGAGCATCTCGACATCCATCGCCTCGCGCACGATGTCGGAGAACGTCAGTCGGACGGACGTGGCGGCGTCGATCTCTTCCAGCGTCATCTGGACGATTCGTCCGCGGTTCTTCACCGGAACGTGGAGGACGGCGAGATGGTCCTTGATCTCCATCGCGCGCTTCCAGCCCGCCGAGGTGAGGTAGTAGACCAGCATCCGCTGCTTCTGCGCCTCGACGTGCGCCTTGCGCTCCGTCAGGGCGCCCTCTTTCACGAGGAGGCCGAGGTAGCGGGAGACGTGCTTGCGGTGGATGCCCGCCGAGAAGGCGATGGACTTCTGGGTGAGGGCGAACGGGAGCTCGAAGCGGTCCTCCATCCCCTTGAAATCGCTGAGGAAGAGGAGGATGCGTTCCTCCGTCGTCAGGGCGAGCTGGCCGTCCTTCATCGGGCGCTGCGATACGACCGAGGCTATAAAACCACTTTCACCCCCCTCCCCCGCCACCTCATGACCCCCGAGGCCTACGGAGGGCTGTGCTGGCCGCCACCGACTTCGACAGCGTCTTCGATGCGGACACACGGGAGGCGGTCGCCAGCGGACTGTGTGTGCGCTGCCGGGGCGCCCAGCTCCTCTGCGGCAAGGCCCGCTGCCCGCTCCTCGTGCGCTTCGACGTCCAGACGAAAGTGCGACCGCTGATCGACGCGCTCGACCTCGAGGGCGCTTCACCGCCGGGGGTCTTCGTCGGCCGGATGGGGTACCCCAACGTCTACGTAGGACCGCTTGTGCCGCCCGCCCACGGGGACACGTCGCTCCTCGATTCTCCGGAGCGGTGGGTCGGCCGCCCGATCGAGGACATCGTCTCGTTCCGGTCGCAGCTCGTGCGCGGCATGCGCCGCGTGAAGGTCACTGACGTGGAGACAGCGGATCGCGTCATCGGCATGACCCGGGAGGTCGCGCTGGCGGGGGACAGCCCGGAGATTGCCGCGCGCTTCCGGAAGCCGCCGAAGTCGGTCCTCCTCCTGGACGACGACGTGCAGCCCTTCGGGCCCTCCGCCCCGATGGAAGGCCTGGACCTCGGGACCTACCGGATCGACCCGCATCTGGACCGCGCGACCTCGGACACGGACCTCCGCGCGGGCCCGGCCGTCGTCACGCTCTACCGCCAGGGCGTCCCGGTCACCGCCATCCAGCGCGCCTTCTCCGTGGGCGCCTTCGGCGTCCGCCGCGACCGCAAGTTCGTCCCGACGCGGTGGAGCATCACCGCCGTGGACGACACGCTGGGCAAAGCCCTTCGCGAGCGCGTGAAGGAGTTCCCGCCGATTAACGAGGTGCGCGTGCACGAGATGAACGGGCACGACGACCGATTCCTCGTCCTGCTCCTCCCGAGGAGTTGGCGGTATGAGCTCATCGAGGCCTGGTATCCGAGGACGCTCTGGAACCCGACGGGCCAAGAGGTCCTGATGATCTCAGACAGCGAAGGGTACGCCGGGAGGACGACCTACGCCTCGATCGGCGGCTGCTACTACGCTGCTCGCCTGGCGATCGCGGAAGCTCTGGAGCGGGAACGGCGGCAGGCCTCGGCGGTGATCCTGCGCGAGACGCATCCGGGGTACCTCATGCCACTCGGGGTGTGGAACGTCAGGGAGCATGTGCGGGAGGCGCTGCGCCGGCCACCGTTGCGATTCGACGGGCTGCCCGAGGCCTTGGGGTACCTCAGCACGCGCCTCGACATCGTGATGTCCCGATGGATAAGGCAAAGCGACGTCCTGCGCTACGGGTTGCGGCAGCGGACGCTGCAGGACTTCGCGGATGCGCCGGGAATGGCCTGAGGTTCCGATCCCCGCCGCGGCAGTGGCGGCGTTCTCCCGAGGCCGGGTGCTCCTCATACGCCGGGGGGCCGCGCCGAACCGCGGACGATGGTCCTTCCCCGGCGGCGGGGTGGACCCTGGGGAGACCGTCGAGGAGGCCGCGCGACGCGAGGCCCTCGAGGAGACCGGTCTGGCGGTGACGCTTCGCGGCCTGTTGGCGGTGAAGGACTTGGTCGTTCGGGGAAAGGGCCGCGTCCGTTTCCACTACCTCATCACGGTCTTCCAGGCGTCCGCACGCGGGGTGCCGAGGCCCGGCGGGGACGCCGCCGAGACCCGCTGGTTCACCGCCACGGACCTCCGGGCCCTGGACATCACCGAGACCACGCGAGAGTCCCTCGCCGCCGTCTGGCCGGAGTCCTTCTCGCGGGTGAGAACGACCCGCAAGACGTTATAAGCGACCTACCAATTTTCTGTGCGATGGTCGAGCGGGGCGGGTCGGGGGCCGTCGGCAAGGCCTTGCGCCTCGCGCTCCGCAGCGAGATCCAGCTCCCGCGCATCGAACCGCGCGAGTCCGGGGTGTCGCACCTGATGAACGCGCGACGGCAACGCATCTTCGAGTACATCGCGCGTGAACCCGGCGTCCACCTCCGCAAGGCCTCCCGCGAGATGCGCATCCCCACGCAGAGCCTCCGCTGGCACCTCAAGGTCATGGCCCGGGCCGGCCTCTTGCGTGAGGTCCGGCTCCGGGGCCGCGCCGCCTACTTCTGCGAGGGCCTCACGGACCCCGCCGATGACGCCGTGTTCGTCTGTCTCCAGGACGAGATGAACCGCCGGATCCTCAAGCATCTCCTGGGCGCGGACACCCCGCACCTTCAGGCGGGACTGATCCGCCGCCTCGGGTCGTACGAGCAGAAGGTCACCCCGCACCTGAACTGGATGCGGGACGTCGGCCTGCTCCTCGCGGAACGCCAGGGGGCCCACAAGTACTACCGCCCGTCGCCCCAGCTCGACGTCCTGCGCGCCCGGTACGCGGAGAGCCAGGAGCAGCGGACCTCACGGCTCCTCAACATCCTCCATCGGCAGGGGCTGGTCCCGAAGGTCACATCGAGGGGCGCCTCGTCCTTGGCGGTGGCGGTGAGTTCGGGGCGCGAGGCCTCCACGATGCGCTTCGAGCTTCTGCCGCTCGCGAGATAGTCGGGTCTCCGGAGAAAAGACGGGCCCGTCGGGAGTTCCGTCCCCGCCGAGCGGGGATTTCGAACCCGAGTCCGAGGCTCCGGAGGCCTCAGTCCTATCCAAGCTAGACTACGGGCCCGCGGTGCGGATGGCGCGCGGGACTTATACCTTCGCCGACGCGGCGGGGGTCCGGAACTCGGTGTAGCCGCAGTGCCCGCAGCTGACGCGGTCCTTGTGGTTCGCGAGGAAGACACCCGCGCCGCACTTCGGGCAGAAGTTCCGCTTTCGCTCGAGCTTCCCGCCCTCGACGACATAGAAAGTGCGCTTCATGGCGCCATCGCGCTTGCTTTTCTTGTCCTTCTTCGCCGGTTTGTCCGCCTTCTCGGCCTTGGGCGGCGGCGCTGCCGGCTTCTCGCCCTTCGCCGGCGGCGGCGGCGCTGCCGGCTTCTCCGGCTTCCCCGCCATTACTTCTTTGCCTCCTTAGCGGGCTTCTCTGCGGGCTTCGCGTCCTTTCCTGGTTTCTCCCCGGGCTTGCTTTCCTTCGCCGGAGCGGCGGCCTTGGCCTCCTTGGCGGCGGGCTTCTCCGCCGGCTTCTCCGCGGGTTTCTCGGCGGCCTTCTCCGTCTTCGGCGGTGGGGCCGGCTTCTCCGCGGCGGGTTTCGCGTCCTTGACCTCCTTCGCCAGAAGGCCGTTGCGGACGAGGATGTGCTTGCGCTCGACCTTGAGCGCCGCCTCCTTGGATTTGTAGATCTTCGCGTAGCCGCGCGTGTTGGGCAGGCCGAACGTGGACCGCGCCCAGTCGATGATCGTGTTGTCCTTGGACGCCGAGACGACCTTCGCGATCTCGTGGCGGAGGGCCTCGCGGGAGGGGGACTTCTCGCCAGGGTGCTTCGCGAGGAAGCGCACCTCGGTGCGCTCGAAGAGCGCGTTGTCCCGCTTGCTCGTGACCTCGATCTCCATGACTCACACCATCCGCGAGAGGAATTCCCGCACCCGGGCCTTCATGTCCGGGTCCACCCGGACGACCACGGCGCCCTCGTCCGGCTGCCCGTAGACCACGCCGGCCCCCTCGGGGGCGAGCGCGATGACCGCCAAGGTGAGGAGGTCCTCCTCGCCGACGACTTGGACGCGGACCCTCTCCCCCGATTTAAAGGCTTGGTCGAGCGCGAGCCACGCCTCCTTCGAAATCGTCCCCTCGCGGTTCGTCACCGGGAGGACCTTGAGCTGCAGGAACTGCGGGATCAGTGCGACGCGATCGTCGCGCGCGCGCTTCGTCTTGCGGTCGACGATGGCCATGCGGAGGTCCACGCCGCGCGAGAGGAGGTCCCATGTGCAGTAGTCCCCGACCGCGATGACCTCGATGACGCCGCGGAGCGCGTCGACGACAGCATCTCCCGTGAGCACCGGCCCGAGTGGACGGGCGAGCTCCGCCCGCATCGCCTCGGGGAGCCGGAGGTCGCGGAAGAACTCAGCGAACCCGGAGCGCGAACTTCCCGTTGGCATTGATTCCCATCTTCTTCGCGATCTCGGATTTCGAGTGGTCGATGATCACGACGTACCCCTGCCAGTCCTTCGAGGTCTCGCTGCCGCAGAGAGGACACTTCAGGGAGTGCGAGATGAAGGTACAGCGCGTGCACGCCATCGGGTCCTTGGTCACCTTCGGGTCGGCGGGCACTAACGCCTCCCTCGGCGCTGGGGACGGCGCTCCTCGCCGGACGCGCGGCGGCGGTCCTCCTCGATCCATTCGTGCTTGCCGAGGGAGGGCTGGCGCATCGTCAGCCCGATCTTGCTCTCGCGGGGCGAGCGTTCGTTGAGGGAGATCGCGACGATGCGCGCACGGACGCGGTCGCCGATGCGCAGGTCGCGTTTGGAGTCCTTCCCGATGAGGCGTTGACCCTCTTCATCCACGTCGACATGGTCGTCCATGACCTGGGAGATGTGCAGCAAACCGTCGAGCGGGCCGAACCGAATGAACGCGCCGAACTTCAGGATCTCGACCACCGTGCCATCGACGACCTCCTGCAACTGCGGGGAGAAGACGACCGCGTCGTACTTCACGCGCTGATACACCGCGCCGTCCCCGTGGACGATGCGGCCCTCGCCGTCGCGCTCGATGTTCGACGCGATGAGGGTGAGCGCCTTGTCACCGCCGATCCGGCCCTCGAGGGTCGTTCGCGTGAGTTCGCGGGCCAATACGTCGATGTCCTCGCCGAGCCGGTTCGGAGGGATTCGGACGACGTCCTCACGCTGAACACGCATGTACAAGGGCAGGCCTCTGGCGGGGGTGGAGCGGGCCCAAGAACCACCCCCTAATAAGCGTTTCGCGGGCCCTCAGGCCGGGCGCCGCCCTTTCGGGCGCCTCGCCGCTTCCCTCAGTCTGGCTTCCCTTTCCGAAACGCCTGCGTGTTGCACTTCCCGCACCAGACGGCGTTCTCCGTCACGACGAAGTCGTACGCCGTCCCATGGAAACCCATGAGTTCGTACTTCGAGGTCGTCCAGCCCGTCACGTTCCGTCGGGCCCGGATGTGGTTCCCACAGAGGGCCACACCACAGAACCGACAGATCGCCCGCGCCACCTTCGTGCACTGGTAGCACTGCATGTTCCATCCAGTCGGCGAGGGGGAAGTTAAAGGGCTTCCGGGGATGCCAAGAAAGTCCCAGATCCTCCACGCAAGGTTTCAAACCGTGTGACGACCTTCAATGGCTGAGGTGGAACACCTGATGATTCTCATGACGGATGAAGAGGTTCGGGCGCACGACGAACTTGTGTCGAAATACCGCCAGAGCAACCTCCTCGTCGACCGGATCGCCGCTGTCCTGATGGATACCGCCATCGCCTCGTCAGGCGCTCCCGAGCAGGAGGCGCGGATCAAGGCTGCCGCAATCCTCGAATTGCTTCGAGTAGAGAGCGTGCTCAAACCAGATGCGAAGCCTGGAGAGCCGCCTTAGGAGACCTGGATGCTGGGAGGGAGGTCGGAGCGTTTCCTCTCGGGAAGCAGCCGCGACAGGAGCATCGGCGTGATGAGGGAGGTCACGATGGACATGAGGACCAAAGCGCCGTACATCCCGGGGGACAGAAAGCCGCTCTGGAGGCCGGTCGCCGCGACGAGGATGCCCACCTCGCCGCGAGGGACCATCCCGACCCCAACCACGGAAGCGGAGCGACCCAGCCCCCGGGCGCCGAGGGTGCCCCCGATCAGTTTCCCGGCCACGGCGAGGAGGATGAGGGCGACGGCGATCGGCAGGACCGCCGCGAGCGCACCGAGGTCGACCTGCAGCCCGATGACGATGAAGAAGAACGGCACAAAGAAGACATTCAGGATTCGGAAGGGCCTCTCCAGGTGGTAGGCCTCCGAGATCTCGGCCATGACCATCCCCCCGAGGAAGGCGCCGATGACCGCCGCCATCTTCAGGTACGAGGCCAAGGCGCTCAGGCCAAAGCAGAGCAAGAGGGCGAGAAGGTAGACCGCCCAGGGCGTGCGGAGGCGGCCCACGAGGGACCGCGGGTTCCCGGGGTTGCCCACGCGGCGGACCAGGCGCGGCCCGACGATCCCGACCAAGAAGACGAACGTCCCCGCGACGGCGGCGATCTTGGCCAGCTCGAGGAGGTCAGCGCTCCCCTTGGCGGCGAGGCCCACCGCCATGGCGAGGATCAGGATGCCGAGGACGTCGTCGATCACCGCCGCCCCGAGGATGACCTTGGCCTCCCTCGTCTCCTGCAGGTTCCGGTCGTGGAGGAGGCGCGCGGTGATCCCCACGGACGTCGCGACCATCGCCGCCGCCACGAAGAGGGCCTCGGACGGCGGGCCGCCCCGGACCGCGAAGGTGACGAATCCGAAGCCGAGGATGAACGGGACCGCCACCCCGAGCACCGCCACCTTCAGGGAGATCAGACCGACCTTCCGGATCTCGCGGGCCGGCATCCCGAGCCCCACGGAGAACACAAGGAAGAGGACCCCGAGGTCTCCGAGGCCCTGGAGGAAATCGAGATTCGGGTTGGAGCCGCCGGTCGGGGCCACACCCAGTCCCAGGAAGTCCCGGAGGACGAACCCGCCGACGACGAGGTTCGCGATGACGACCCCCGCCAGGACCTCGCCCACGAGCTCCGGCTGGCCGAGGCGCTCCGACAGTTCCCCGAGGACTTTCGCGAGGAGCAGGGTCCCGAAGAGGGGGACCAGGAGCAGGAGCGCGTCGGACATGGTCCGGCCAGCCGCCTCGGCACCGTGAGGGCTTGGAGGGCAGGCCCAGGGACTCCCTCGCTCAATGAGGAGGGTTTGGGCAGGCGCGTGTGTTAATCGGAGGCTCACCGCCTACGCCGTTGCCGCGAACTCATAGAGGACGGTCGGTACGAGCGTCTCGTTCACGGGATCGGCGGCGAACCCCAAGAGTTCCATGGCGGTAGCGCCCAGGATCGTCGCCTCCAGGTCCTCTCCGATCGTCACCGGGATGACCGTCTCTCGCCCCTCGCAGCGGAGTCTCGCTCCCACCACCTCCCTCTCGATCCTCCGTTCGTCCGCGAGGACGACCTCCTGATGCCGAAGGACCCTCAGCCCCAGCTCCCGCGCAAGGCTCTTTGGGATCTTGCAGAAGGTGGAGCCGGTGTCCACCATGGCGGTGACCTCTACCCAACGCGAACCATCCGTGGGCCCGAAGGCGACGGTGACCCGGAACACGCTCATCACTCGACGGACTATGGTCCAACGGGATAAGTCTGCCTGACCACAGGCAACAACCGGCTAGATGAACAGCGGCGCCAGTACTAGGGTGATCGTGCTGAGCAGCTTCACCAAGATGTGCAGGCTCGGCCCCGCGGTGTCCTTGAACGGGTCGCCGACCGTGTCGCCAACGACCGCGGCCTTGTGCAGCGGCGTCCCCTTCTTCCCGCTCGCCTCGATGTGCTTCTTCGCGTTGTCCCAGGCCCCGCCCCCGGTGTTGAGGACGAGCGCGAGGAGCACGCCTCCAATGGTCCCGACCATCAGGAAGCCGGCGAGGGCCTCCGCCCGCAACAGGATCCCCACCGCCACGGGGCTGAGCACCGCCAGCAAACCCGGGACCACCATCTCCTTCAACGCCCCGCGCGTGGCGAGGTCCACAGTGCGGCCGTAGTCGGGCTTCTCCGTCCCCGCCATGATCCCGGGCTTCTCCTTGAACTGGTTGCGGACGTCCTGGATGATCGCCCAGGCGGCTCGGCCGACCGCGCGGATGGCGAGCGAACTGAACAGGAACACGAGGGTCACGCCGAGGAAGGCGCCTACGAAGACCGCGGGCTTCGCGAGGTCCACCGCCACCAGGCCGGTCGCCTCCAGGTAGGCGGAGAAGAGCAGGAACGCCGCCAATGCCGCGCTGCCGACCGCGTACCCCTTCGTGAGGGCCTTCGTGGTGTTCCCGGCGGCGTCGAGCTTGTCCATCTTGTCGCGGACCTCCTTCGCCTGGCCGGACATCTCCGCGATCCCGGCGGCGTTGTCCACGATCGGCCCGAACGTGTCCATGGCGAGGATGTAGGCGGCGGTGGCGAGCATGCCCATGGTCGCGATGGCGGTCCCGTAGAGCCCGCCCCCGAGGGCGAGGTGATTGCTCGTGCCCGGAATCGGGAGGAAGACCTTCAGGTTGCTCTGCTCGCCAAGGAAGAAGGAGACCAGGAGCGCGGCGGAGATCACGATCCCGGGAAGCGCCTCAGACTCGAGGCCGACCGAGAATCCGGAGATGATGTTCGTCGCCGGGCCGGTCTCCGACGCCTTCGCGATCTCGCGGACGGGCCGGTACTTCGCCTCCGTGTAGTACTGCGTGATCCAGACGAAGAGGAATGACGTGACCATGCCGACAGCACCGCACAGCAGGAAGTAGAACCAGGTCAGGTCGGAAGGCGTGAAGGTCTCGGAGGGCTTGTCCGGGTTCACCGCCGTCACGGCGTTCGGCTGGAGCATGAGGTAGGCCGCGACGCCGAAGAGGGCCATCGCGATGACCGTGGTGACGGCATACCCGCGGTTGAGGGCGCTCATCGGGCTCTCCTCCTCCTTGGCGCTCACGGTCATCACGCCGACGATGCTGGCGAGGATCCCGAAGCCGCGCGCGACGAGGGGGAAGAGGACGCCGTTCAACCCGAAGAAGGGGAAGAGGGCGACCCCGAGGATCATGGCACCGATGTTCTCCGCGGCGGTGGACTCGAAGAGGTCGGCGCCGCGGCCGGCGCAGTCGCCGACATTGTCCCCGACCAGGTCCGCGACGACGGCGGGGTTCCGCGGATCATCCTCCGGGATGCCCGCCTCGACTTTGCCGACGAGGTCGGCCCCGACGTCCGCGGCCTTGGTGTAGATCCCACCGCCGAGCTGGGCGAACAGCGCCACCAGGGAGGCACCGAAGCCGAAGCCGACGATGCTCAGGACGATCTGGTCCTGGAACATGCGCTCATTGCATGTGGCGGTGCTGTTGAAGGTCGCCATGCACGCGTCCCACTTGCCCTGGAGCGCCGGCGCGGCCGAGCTGTACTCGAACGCGGGCGTCGCGGCGGCGTATCCGAAGTACAGCACCGCCACCCCGAGGAGGGAGAAGGCGACGATCGCGAAGCCGGAGACCGCCCCGCCGCGGAACGCCGCCGAGAGCGCCGCACGGAAGCTCGTCAGGCTCCCCGCCGCGGAGCGGAGGTTCGCCCGGATGGAGATCTGCATCCCCACGTACCCGGAGAGCGCGCTCAGCGTCGCACCGAGGGCGAAGGCCCCGGCCGTCTTCAGGCCGAGGACCAGGCTCTGCGTGATCCCGAGGGCGACGGCGAACACCACCGCCACGATGGCGGCGATGATCGCGATCGTCCGGTACTGCCGCTTGAGAAAGGCCCGGGCGCCGTCCTGGATGGCCTGCGCGATCTCCTGCATCTTCAGCGTGCCCTTGTCCCGGGAGAGGACGTCGCGCGCCAAGTAGGCGGCGAAGCCCAGGGCCGCAAAGCCGGCGATGGGGATGACGAGGGTGAGGTCCGTCATGGAACCTGCTTCGGGCCGCCCGATTTCGCCCGGCTATTTAAGGCGGACGGGGCCGAAGGCAAGTAGACGGAATCGGGAGAGACCGTGGGGGCCCACTTCACCGCCAAACCGAGAGCCCCCGGACTTCAGGGTCCCCCGGACACGAGCCGCTCGTCAGCTCGGCGGTGGCGGGAGGTCATCCGGCGGTGGGGGCGGGGCTATCTGACCCGGAGGCGGCGGGGCCTGGGGAGGGATCAGTTCCTTCCTGGATGAGCGGGCGATCATCGGGGACGGGGGCGGTTCCTCTTCCTTCTCCTTCTTCCGCCGGACGACGAGATACACGACGATGGCGGCGATGATGAGCGCGATGAGGAGGAGCAGGAGGAGCCATGGCCAGAGGTCCACGGGTTTGTTGTCCCCCGAGGAGACCGGCGTGGCGGTGAGCCGCGCCTCGTCGGTCCCGGAGCGGCCCATCGCGTCCCACACGGTCAGCGTGGCGGTGTACACGCCGGGGATCGTCGGGCGGTAATCGAAGGTAGGGTTCGTGAACGTGAGGTTCCCCGCAGGGCCGCTGAGCACCCACTCCCAACGAACGATCCCGACGTCGTCCGTGGATTGCGACCCGTCGAAGATCACCGAGGTCCCCTGCAGGACGTCCTGGTCCGGCCCGGCGACCGCGTTCGGCGCCCCCCCGGACCCCACGGTGAAGTACGTCACCATCGCCGCCAGGTTCCCCGCCGCATCCGCGACCCACGCTCGAACGGTGAACTCCCCCGGGGCGTAGGCCCGATCGAACTCCCAGGCACCGGAAGTGGCGTTGTACACCGCCGAGTAGTTCCCCACCGGCGTCCCACCGGCGTCGAAGACCTGGAAGTGGACGCTCGCGACCCCGACGTCGTCGGTGACCACCGCGCCGAGGCGGGTGTCCTGCCCGAGCTCCACGAGCGGAGGCCGCGCCCAGAGGTCCGTGACCTCGGGGGGCACTCCGTCGATCGCATCAAAGGTGCCCGCCGACCAGTTCGCGTTCCCCGAGGAGTCCGTGGCGGTGACGTTGAACCCGTAGGTCCCGAGCATCGTCGTCGTCACCGTCCACCGGTAGAGCCCCGAGACGCTGTCGTACGTCATCGTGTAGGGCCCGGAGACCGAGGAGTCCGGTGCGGTGATCGTGACCGCCACTCTGTCGAGCAAGTAGGCGTCCAGCGCTTGCGCGCTGAGGTTGACCGTCCCCGGGTTGAGGACCCAGGCCCGGTCCGCCCAGGCCGCGAGAAGCGGGGGCGTCGTGTCCCGGACGAGGAACGTGCCCGAGGCGCTGGCGGTGTTGTTGCTCGTGTCGTGCGCGGTCCACACGTAGGAGTAGAGACCGACCGTCGAATACCACTCGAGATGATAGTACCGGCCGCTCACTGCGTCCCATCCAATCCAGGCCTCGTACCACGAGCCGTTGGGCGGGATAATCCGCAAGGTGAGGTTCCCCGGCACCAGCAACAGGTCGCTCACGTCGGCCGAGACGTTCACGACCTCGTAGACCTCGACCGGGTCCGGGACCGCGTTCGCGTTCACCACGAGCGGCGGCGTCGAGTCGCGCACGACGAAGCTCCCGCTCGCTGAAGATACCAGGCCGTAGATGTCCGAGGCCCAGATGACGAAGGTGTACGTCCCCAGGGGCAGCCCGTAGTCCCACGGGTGCCAGAACGCGTCCCCGTTCCGGAGCATCGTGTAGTTCAACAACCACGTGCCGTCCGGCATCGTTACGTTGATCCTTGCGCCCCAGACGGCGGAGTCGTCCGTGATGGTGGCGGTGATGTTGATGTGGGCGACGTATTCCCCCGGGTCCGGGGTCGCCGCCACGGCGGTGATGACCGGGGGCGTCACGTCGAGCATGAGGAACGTGCCCCAGTCCAGGTTCCAGCGGCCGGTCGTGTCCCTCGCCCAGACCACGTACAGCCACGTGCCCACCTGGGCGTACGTCGAGACGTGCACCCAGTCCGCGCCGGGCTTGGGCATGGAGACGTTGAACGCGGTCGAGCCGCTCGGGTCGGTGACGTTGAGCCAGACGCCGGCGACGCCGATGTCGTCCGTGACGTTGGCGGTGATCGTGACGCTGGCGCCCAGCGGCGCCGGGTCCGGCGAATCGCTGACCGTGACGTTCGGCAGGGAGAGGTCCCACACCCCGACGTAGAGGAGGAAGGTCTGCGCGGAGCCCCAGTTGTTCGCCCGGTCGCGGCCGCGAACGCCCACCGTGTATCCTCCGGGGGGAAGAGTGGACACATCGAGGTCGTACACCGCCGTCTCCGTGACCGCGTCGAAGCCGCCATCGGCGGCGGTCATCGGTGTCGCGAGGCCCACGCCGGGGTCCCCGCCGAGGAAGAACTCCACGTCCGAGATCTCGGTGCCCCCGGTCGCGGCATCGCTGACATCGGCGGTGATCGTGGTGCGCGAGGAGAGCATCGTGGGGTTCGGGAAGCCGTCTGCGAAGGTGACGTTCGGGCCGACAAAGTCGCCGGTCGGGGAGTACGTGGCGGTGAAGTGCGGGTAGGCGGGGAGGACCGCCGCGCAGGGCGCGGGGTACCCGGTACCCCACTGGTAGAGGCTCCCGCCGCCGAAGGTCGGCCCGTCGATGCGGAACGACAGGAGACCGGTGTTGACCCGGTACTGGACGTTGGGGAACTCTGCCGCAGGGATGTCCATGACACGCCACTCCAGCGGCCTCATGTCCGCGTTCCCCAGAGTCGGCGGCACCTGGAAGTCGGAGGCCGCGTTGGTCAGCCCGCTGTAGTTGAGCCCGGTCCAGCCTGGGTCGATGCTACCGTTGAGGTACTCGACCCGCCATTGGCCCGGGCCCGCGTAGACGAAGCCGTCCTCGTGGAGCTCCACCCACGCCCGGGTGACCACGCCCCCGGCGGGGATCGCCTGGGCGCCGAAGTCGAACTGCACGCCGCCGCGGTAGATGCGCCCGCCGCTCGTCGTGCTGTACCCGGAGAGGATCCGGTTGGCGGTGAAGTAATTGATCCCGGGGTCGGGGGCGGAGCGGGCATAGCCCACATGGCCCGGCAGGGGGACGGCGGCGACGCCGGTCATCGTGTGGAAGGTGAAGTGCATCCCGCCGCGGTCGTCCAGAACCGCCTGTCCCGCCGAGTCCGTGGACCGCACGTCAAAGTAATAGAGGGTGTCGGGAGAGAGCGGACGGAGTTCGACGCGGTGAGTGTCGGTCGGCGTGGGGACCGTGACGTCCGTGCCGAGGGCGGTGGTCGTCCCGAAGGAGACCTGGGCGTCCGTCGGCTCCGACGTCTCCCAGACGATCCACGCGCTGTCCACGCCCGGCACGACGGCGATGTTGCGGAGGACCGGGAGGACGCCATCGATGAGCGCCGTGGCGGAGCGCGGTCCGGGGGGAGAGGCGTCCGTATAGGTGGCGATGATCGTGGCGCCGGCGGCGACCTGCAGCTCGCCCGGGATGCCGGGCAGGGTGCCGAGGGGCAACGTCCCCACGAACACCCCCGTGTCGTTCCCGTCCTCGAGGAGGTTCACGGGTTCGCCCCCCGGCTCCTGCGGGCTCGTCAGGACCAGGGTCGCGGGCTCGGCGGCGAAGGGATCGAAGTTCAGATCGGGGTCGTAGAGGCGCACCTGGGCCGTCCCCGCCACGCCGTACTCCGCGCGGTCGAACGTGACGACGCCGGGCCCCGGTTCCCGGATCCCCGCCAAGGTCGCGAGGAACGCGGCGGCGGCCTGCGTCGTGTTCGTGACGAGGTCTATGTTCATCGCCGCCGGGAGGTCCGAGGTCAGGTGCCAGTTGGGGTTGAAGTTCGACTCGGCGAGGAAGATGGAGTCGTACCCCGCGGCCCAGAACGACGCGTGGTCGCTGTTGGCGGTCGTGTCGAAGACCTTCGTGGGGACGATGCCGATGCCGTAGTCCGCCACGACGGAGAGGAACTGGTCCGCCGCCCATACCGATCCGGCGTCGTGCACGACGTCGATGCCGGACGCGTTGGTCGGGTCGTAGCCGATCATGTCCAGATTCAGGTACAGGCCGACGTCCTTCCCGGTGCCGGCGCAGCAGTCGGAGTAGAAGTCGCTGCCGACGAGGCCGAGCTCCTCGGCGGAGAACGTGACGAAGATCAGAGTGGAGTTGAACCTGTAGCCGCTGAGGACGCGGGCGAGCTCCATCGTCCCCGCCGTCCCGCTGCCGTCGTCGTCGGAGCCCGGGGCATCGGTCATCGGCGTGGGCGACATCGTGTCGTAGTGCCCGCCGACGATGTACGTGGTGGCGTTCTGCGGGTCGAGGCCGGGCAACACCGCCACGACGTTGCGCATCAGCGTGCCGCCGTACGTGAAGTCCTGGTAGGAGACTTCGAGGGGCTCGCTCGCGTTGAAGAAGTCGAAGATGTACTGCGCCGCGCTGAGCGCGTTCGGCGTGTAGGCGTATCGAGTGGTGAAGTTCGTGAGCTCGTTGATCGTCGTGTAGAGACGTTCCCGCGACACGTCCGCAATCGCGGCGGTGATGGCGGGGACGTGGTTGCCGGGGGCGGCCGGCGCGTCCCGGGCGGGGAGGGGGACCGGCACGAGGATCAGGAGGGCCAGCGCGAGGCCGGCAAGGCGCAGAAATCCCCTTCCCATGGTCCTTCCGGTCACTACCAGTTTGGCGGGGATATAAGGTTAGGGGTTCATCCCTCAAACGGCCTCAGGCGCCGTACTTCTCGGTGCGGCCCGCGAGGTTCAACAAGATGGGCATGAGGTCGAGGCCGCGGAGCCGGCCGAGGGAGCCGGCGGCGACGGCGATCTCGTCGAACTCCGTCACGATGTCCACGCGCGCGCCGTCCGCGAACACCGCCAACGGCACGGGATCCCCGGAATGCGCCTTCAAACTCACAGGCGTCGAGTGATCGGCGGTGACCGCGACGACGGTCCCGGGGGGGATGGAGGCGCGGAGATGGCCCATCATCTCGTCCATGCGCTCGATGACCTTCACCTTCTCGAGGGTCTTGCCGTCGTGCCCGCAGAGGTCAGGGGCCTTCACGTTCACGAAGACGAAATCGTAGTCGCGCAGGGCGTTCACCGCCGCGGCGGCCTTCGCGACCATGTCCGTGTCGAGGCCGCCGGTGGCGCCCGAGACGTCCAGGACCTCCATGCCCACGGACCGGCACATCCCGCGGATGAGAGAGACGCCCGCGATGGCGGCGCAGCGCATCCCGTACTTCTCTTTCATCGGCATCAGGGCGGGCACGATGCCGGCGCCGCGGGCGACGACCATGTTCGCCGCCGGCAGGTTCTCGGCTATTCGTCGCCGGTTCATGTCGTGACCATTCAGTTCCCGGAACGCGATCTTCGTGAACTCGTTCAGCACGCGCGCGGTCTTCGCCGCCTCGGGGGACTTCGGGTGGGCGTCGAGGATCCGGGCGCCCTCTTCGTGGGGGTCCGTGTCTGTCACCGCCGGGGAGAGCCCGTCCCCCCGGAGGACGAGAGCGGCCCGGTGTTCCGTTCCTGCGCGGAAGAGCACTTGCACTCCGTCGATCACCTGTCCGTCGAGCGCGGCGGCGAGATCCGCGGTCCCCTCCTTAATCCGACCCGCGCGTCGGTCGGTCAGGCGGAGGTCCGCGTCCACGGTCGCGAAGTTGCAGCGGAACGCCACGTCTCCCGCGCGCACGTCGATGCCGACGCCGGCGGCCTCGAACGGCCCGCGGCCGGTGTAGACCTTGTAAGGGTCGTAGCCGAAGAGGGCGAGATGGCTTGTGTCGCTGCCTGGCGTGACGCCCGGGGCGATCGGATCGAGGAGGCCGCACTCCCCGTTGGCGGCGAACCAGTCGAGGTTCGGCGTGCTCGTCGCCTGGAGCGGGGTCTTGTTCCCCAACTCCTTCACGGGGCGGTCCCCGAGGCCGTCGAAGACAAGGAGGAGTATCCGCCGGCGGTCCACGTTGCTCGGGAGCCGGCCGGGGTAGATATCATTACCGCCAGCGCGTCGACCCCTCGTCGCGGAGGATCGGCCGATGCTGAATGACGGGTCACCTGAGAACGCATGGACTATGGAGGGGGGACCGACTCGCCGAAAGAACCATCGACGAAGAAGCCGACATCGATCGAGGTCGGCGCCAAAGGACCCTCGGCTCGTTCGCGGAATCGTTCCACGAACGCGAGCCCGAGCTGCAGCGTTCCTCCCAAGACGGACACGATCCAGAAAGCTGGCCCTGCCGTCTTCGGCTGTACGAGAGCATAGTTCAGGGTAACCGTCTGATCCAGATCGGCGGTCGCGTTGTCGTGGGTGACGACCAGGTAGTACCTCCCCGGACTCGTCACGGTGAATTCAAAGGCGCCCGTAGCGCCACCCATCCGGAACAGGGCTGCGGACGGGTCACCCCGGAGCTCGGCGGCGTGCCCGGGCTCATCGAAGACCCATACTTGAACGGGATTCCCCGCGGTCTCCTCGAAAGTCCCTGCAATCTTGCACCCGGGTTGCAGGTCGAAGGCGAAATAGTAGGTCCATTGGGCCCCCGCATGAAGTGTGGCGGTGCGCGTCTGTGGAGCCTCGGGGAACGCTCCAAGAAGCAGGAACGCGATGCCGACGCACATCAGGAACGCGCCGCTGATGAGGAGTCCTTCGGAGTGCTTCACACTTCCCACCGCCGTTCACGGGCGGCTTCGGGAGGGAGCGCTCGTTCGAAGGCTTGACGGACCTTCACCCCGTACTCGCGGAAGATCTCGGCTCGGGGCATCCCGACCGCTCTCCGCTGGCGTATGTATTCCACTGGGGGGAGCACGGCCGCGACGAGTGTGATCTCGTTCCCGCGTGACCCTTGGAACGCGAGGTGCAAGCGGTATCCCCAACCTCTCTTGACGATCTGGATGCTCCGAATCCGATCGTGAGTCACGGTGATGCTGTCCTTCGGGGCCGCAAGGTCCGCAGGGCTGCCCCGAGCGAGGTCGACTCGGCGCCGCGCGCCCAGTGTGCCTGAGAGCGATGCTCCGATTCCTCCACACAGAAGGAGCCACCCCAGCCAGAGGACGCTCCGTGTGTCATTGAGCGCGAACACAGCGACGACGCCGACGAGCGTGCCCAGCAGCATCCCTACCGCAGCGGGGCCCCTCCCCGACCGCACGAAGATGCTCCCCTCGTCGGTAAGGAGGACAGCATACTCCTGCCACCCACGGTAGGATTGGAGCAAGACCCGGGGGAGCGACGCGACCCGCCTCGGCTCCTTCCGGACCTTGTGGGCCACGACCGGCGGGGCGTCCCTGCGAACTCCTCCCGGCAGCGGACGGTCCGGTCACTACTTAGTCGTTGCCTCGGTGAGGCGTCGGGAGGGTCACGAGGACAAGCGCGGCCCCCTCCTGGATTCGCAACGCGTCCTCTGCGCTCCCCCGGTTCACCGCGATCTCGAGGTACCCGCCACTGCCGACCACCGCCACGAGCGCCTGCGGATCCGCGTCGGCATACGTCCCGACGAAACGCAATCGGCGCGAGACGCCTCCCACCGAGAGCTCGAATGACTCTCCGACCTGTGCGCGTCGCGACCATGACTCCGAGGAGACGTTCGTGATCACGTTTCCGAAACGGTCGGTGCAGATTACTTGCGCTTCCAGCCTCGCGTCCGTCCATTTGGCCTCCCCCCAGTCCAGGTCCACCCATTCCGTCACCGCCGGCCCGACGTCCCGAAACTTGATCCCGGCGGCGAGGTGCGCGGCGATGGGGGCGAACACGTCCCGGCCGTGGAAGGTGGGGGAGAGCGATGGCCGCATCAGCGCTCGGTTCTCGATCCGCCGCACTTCCTTCATCCCCAACTTCCGCGCGGCGGGAATCAGTACGCCATTGTCCGGGCCGACGAGGTAGGCCCCCTCGCACGCGATCGCCAACGCCTTGCGCTCCGTGCCGACCCCGGGATCGACCACCGCCACATGCACGGCGAACGGGAAGTGCGGGACGGCGGTCATCAGCGCGTAGGCCCCGTGGCGGATGGAATGGCGGCGGATGCCATGCGTGAGGTCGATGACGTGGGCGTCAGGGGTCATCGCCGCGATGACGCCCTTCATCGAGCCGACGTACTCGCTGTCCCCGAAGTCGGTGGTCAGGGTGATGAGCATGGACGAGGCGATGCCCGGGCGAGGGAAAACCGTTACGTCACGGACCGGAGGCCGAGGCGGATGCGCTCCATGCGCTGGCGGTGACGGTCCACCGTCTCCTCCTCCTTCTTGACCTCGCGCTCGCGCGCCTCGAGCTTGGCGGCGATCTCGTCCAGGGTTTCCTGCCGCGCGTGAAGGTCCGCCTCTACCGCCTCGGCGGCCCGGGACTGCTTCTGCAGCGCCCGCCGGTCCTCCTCGACGGACCGGGCGAGGGCCTCGAGCTTCTGCGCGCGCTCCGAGAGCTGGCGCTCGGTCTCCTTGGCGCTTGCCCGCCAGCGCGCCTCGCGGGCCTCCAGGTCCTCCGCGTGCTTGGCGGCTCGGGCCTCGGAGGTCTCGGCGGCGGATTCTCGCGCCTCGAGCGCCTTCTGCGCCCGCCGAATCTCTGTGAGCTTCACGTTGGTCTCCTTCTTGAGGTGCTCCTGGGATTCCTCGACCTCTTCCAGGCGCGCCCGGACCTCCTTGTCCGCAAGGACGAGCCTGTCACGCTCCGCGGCCAGCGCCTTGTCGGCGGCCTCGATCTTCTCGCGCTGAGCAAGTAGATTGACCTCGATCTCGCCGTTCTCCCGCTGGCGGTCCGCCAGCCCGGCGTCGCGGGCCTCCGCGGCCTCCAGGGCCTCCCGGGCCTTCCGCTCGCGGGCCTCAATCTTCTCGCGCGTCCCGTTCTCCCGGGCCTCCAGGGCCTCGGTGCGCTCCTGGAGTTCCTGCGCGAGCGTCGCGACGTTGCGCCGCTCCTCGTCGAGGTCCTCCTGGGCGGAGACCAGCTCGGCTTCGCGCTTGCCGAGGTCTCGTTCCATGACCGTGATCCGTTTCTCCCATCCGCCGATCGCCCGCTCCTGCTCCGCGAGTTTCTTCGCGGCGGCGGCAAGACGCGCCCTCTCCTCCTTGACGGATGCCTCGGCCTCTTGGACGGCGGTGGCACGCCCCTCCAGGTCGCGGCGGGCGTCCTTGGTCGCCTTGTGCCGGCGGTGGATGTCGGTGTCGCGCTCGTGGAACTCCTTGACCTTCACCTCGAGGCTCGACGCCGCGGCGGCGACGGACTCCTCGCGCTCCTCGACGGCCTGCTCGCGGGCCAGCAGCTTCGCGACATGCCGCTCGACCTGCGCCTGCAGTCGCTTGATCCGGCGATCCTCGGCGGCGATGGAGCGCGCGTGGCCTTCCAGGCTCTCCTGGCCCTCCTCGACGTGCGATTGAATGCCGTCCAAGCGCTTCGCCTTCGACTCGAACCGCCGCTGCGCGGCGTGCGCCTCCTTCAGCGCGGTCTTCAGGGAGGACTCCCGCTCGGCGATGACCTTCTCGCGGTGCTGGAGCTCCGACTCGACGCGAGCCAGTACGCGCTCCCGCTTCCGCGTCGCCTCATCAGTGCCCTTGAGTTCGACGATCCGGCCCTCCAGGCCGGTCCGGGTCTCCTGCAGCCGCTGGGACTCCTCGGTGAGCTTCGACCACAGGCCGACGACCTCGGTCCTTTCGGCGGCAAGAGCTTGCTGCGCCTTCGCGGTCTCCTCGTCCCGCTTCCGGAGCAGGGTCTCGGCCTCCTGGAACGCCTTCTCCCGCGCCCGCAATTGATCCTCCAGCGACCCAAGGACGGCGGCGCGCTCTTCCAGGTCCTCCCGGGCGCGGTCGAGGTCGGCCTCGGCCATCGTCCGCTTCGTCGTCCAGTGCAGGTCCTCCTGGCCACGAGACTCCTTGAGCTGCCGCAGCAGCTCCTGGCTGCCCTCGCGGATCGCTCCGAGCTCCCGCCGCAGGGATTCGAGGGAGGACTCGTGCTCCGCCGCCGTTTGGCGGTGGCGTTCGAGCTCCGAATCGCGATTCAGGATTTCCTTCTCTCGGGCGGCGAGGATGTCCGAGAACCGCGACTCCTCGCGGGCCTTCGCCTCGGTGGCGGCGCGGTGCCCCGCCTCCTCCTGCTCGACTTCGGACGCGAGGGCGTCGACGTCCAATCCGCCGGGGAGGGACAGGTCCCGGTGGCTCTCTCGCAGCATCGGGATGACGATCCCGGAGCGTGCGTGATCGTAATTGTGGACCTCGATGGCGGTGGCCTCGCCCCGAGCTTCCCGAAGAAGCTCGGCGAGAGCGTTCCGGCCTTTCGATTTCGTCCGACCGCGGTGGCCCGCGAGCTTCCCGTTCCCCTTCTCCAAGAGCAGATACCCTTCCGACTTCGAGCCGTTGTCCCCGGTCGTCGTGCGAACCACCCCGCTGAACTCCCGGGAGCGCAGGTCGCGCAGGATGCCCTGCAAGACGCCGTCACCGCCGCGGGTCTTCCGTTCCACTCTTCCGGGAGGGAGTTCCATCCGTTCCCGTTCCGGCCTGTGCGGATAAATAGGTTCTCGGCTGGTTTCTGGCCCTGATAGCAAAGGGGATGGGGGGAGCCGGGTTCCGAGGGTCGCGTCCGTGATGAGAAGAGGGTCAGCTGATCCGTGATGACCCCTATGAGTGCTGAGACGCCTAGATGCGCGGCGCGGACGGTTCTTGCCCGTCCTTGGCCTGGTGAAGAACCAAGAGAATCTCGTCCTGAAAGCAGGTGACCCGGCCCCCTTAGTCCTGGGGGCCCGACTCAGCCCCACGTGTATGGCGATGGCGCGAGCTGGGTCGAGACGCGTTAGGGCTCGTGCCTTGCCAAGCTCTGGGCCTTGGCGCGCCTCTCCGCAGCACGAATCAGAACGCAGCCCCCCGCGAGGATCAAGAGATCTACGAGAGTCCCCAGACCTAATACCGGCGGAATCCCGAACCATCCGGTGACGAGGGAGATCAGGCCCGTGGCAGCCTCGAGAAGGACCACCGGCAGAGTCACCGCGAAGAGGAGCTGTCGCCGCTGGACGGGGTCCAGGGCCGGGTTCCGAACGGCCAGACCCCCCATCGCCGCAAGGCCGAGTGTGAAGGCGAGGGCCACCCAGGGTTTCCAGTTTGGGCTGCCTGAGTCGGTGCGAGATCGGTCCCGCACGAAGATGACGACCGTGTCCGTGCTCGTTCCGCCATGGCCGTCCGCCACGGTGAGGTGGAAGGTGAAGGTCCCCAGCACCCCGGCGTTGAACGTCGACCTGATTGTAGTAGGCTCGTTATTGACGGCGCCGGGTCCGCTGATGAGTATCCAGTTGTACGTGAGCGCATCGGCGTCCGGGTCCGAGGAGGCACTTCCGTCGAGGACGACGATGTCACCCAGAAACGACTCTTGGTCCACGCCCGCATCAGCGACCGGCGGGCGGTTCTGAACCGTGGCCACTACGGCGTCCATGGTCGTTGCACCGTCGCTGTCCCGGACAGTGAGGGTGGCGGTGAACTGGGCCCGTTGCAGGTACTCGTGCGAGACCACGGCCCCGTATTCTTGGAGACCGTCACCGAAGTCCCAGGTGAAGTTGACCACGGTCCCGTCGGGGTCCCAGGAGTTTGAGCCGTTGAACTGGAACTCGGTGGCCAACGTGCCTGAGGTCGGGGTGGCTACCGCCACCGGCACTGGCGGGATGTTGGCGGTTACGACCAAGGAGACAGGGGCGCTCTTGTTCCCGTCGTCGTCTGTGACGGTGAGGGTCGCAAGGTAGGACCCCGGAGAGAAGTAGGCATGCTCTACGACTGGAGTGAGGCTGGTAACGTTCGTGCCGTCTCCGAACTGGAATAAGTAGGTGAGGATCACCCCATCAGTGTCCTGAGAGGCGGAAGCGTTGAAGGTGATGGGAACATTCGGGTTCGCCCTCGGCTGGCTGGCGGTCAGAAGTCCGACGGGAGCCAGGCTCCAGACGGTCACGGCAACGTCATCCTCACCACTCGCATTGTCCGGGTCCCACACCGCGAGGTGGAAGGCGTAGACTCCGGACTTGAGCGGGACAAAGCTGGCGTTGGCAGCGGTCGCGTTGCTCAGAATCACTGGTGCTGGTCCGCCCACCGCGCTCCACCTAAACGCCGCAAGCGGTTCACCATCGGGATCTGTGCTCGCGCTCCCGTCGAGGAGAATCAAATTCAACTTCCCGACGATGCTCTGGTCCAGGCCGGAGTCGGCGATGGGGGACCGATTCGTCACGTTCACATCGACCGAGTCGGAGCTATTCGCGCCCGACGGATCCCAGGCCGTTATCTGGAACGTGTAGGTACCCGAAGCTCCGGTGCCCATGGGCGCCATGAAAGTCGGCATGGCGCTGTTCGCGCCGACAAGAGTGACGAACGGTGGACCGGACGTCTGTGTCCAGTTGAATATCAGTGGGTCAGTGTCCGGGTCGTTGCTGCCCCCACCCGTCAAGGTGACGAGGGTGTTCTTGAACACTACCTGATCCGGCCCTGCGTCCGCGCTGGGCGCTCGATTGACGACCGTAACCATGGCCCAGTCGTAATTGGACATGCTGCGGTTGTCCACAACTGTAAGATTGAAAGTGTAGAATCCTAGCTGGGTGGAAGCGAAGAGAGCGAGGTTACTCGTTCCGTTCAATATCGACACGGTCTCGGGCCCACCAAGTTGGCACCAGACAAACGCGATCGGGTCGCCGTCCGGGTCGAAGCTCCCGCTCCCGTTCAGGGTGACCACCGTATTCCTCACTGTGACCTGGTCCGGGCCCGCGTCGGCGATCGGGGGCGAGCTTACGGCGACGTTCTTGCATATGGCCACCCCAGCAATCCGAGGAATCGAGGCGATCACCGTCTGGTTACCGCTAAGGGTTATCTTCACCAGGGTGCCCGCATCTTCGTCAGTCACGTACAGGTTCCCCTCGGAATCGAACTCCATGAAGTAGGGCTCGTTCAACCCAGATCCGACCGTTCCCAGGTAGGTTCCACCCGCGCTGAAGCGGAGGATAGCCGGGACCAAGAAGGCCGAGACAAAGACTTCCCCTGCAGCGCTCACCGCAATTCCGGCCCAGTACGGCGCCCCGGAGGCGAAGAGCGTGCCCGCATTCGTCCCGGAAAACGGCGGCGAGAAGCGGAGCACCCTACCGCCGAGGTTGTCCACCGCCAACAAGTCCCCGTTGCTGTCAAAGACCGTCCCCTCCCCGAAAGTCGAGAATACCGCAGTGGCAGGAGTGGGAGGGTTCCCAGGCACGCCGCCGGGGATGCTCCAAACAGCGCCATCGCTTGCATCCCGCGTATTGAAGAACAAGTTGCCTGAGACGTCGAAGCTCAGGCCCTCCGGGTGTAGCGTGGAAGAAGCCAACACCGTCTCTTGGTTCGACCCATCTCGGCCGAAACGCGTGATGCGCCCAGCCAGCCCCTGCGCGAAGTAAACCTGCCCCTCCGAATTGCATGCGCCGTCCTCTGGTGAGTCGAGTCCGGTGACGATGATTGTCTTATCATAGGTAGTCAGGTTCACGCGTGTGATGGTCCCGTTACTGACACCGGCATAGAACGTACTGACGAAGAGTTCCTCCTCGAGTGTTGATGATGGGCGGGGAGGCGGTGGATCGCGACCCCGAGCGGGGGGCGTGAATGCTGTGAGAGTGCTAAGGATGGAAGCTAGGGTGAGAACCGCCCAAAACGTCAGGGCCGCATTGGGCTGCCTCCGACACGTTCTCCCCACGTCCTCGCGCTCGAGAGCCGCATTCAGGAAGGCCGATTTCTACTTTCCGGGACGGTCGATTGTAACTGCGCGGGGCGTGAGGCCCCTACACTGCGTCTAGGACGAGCAAGGGGTCAGCTGGACCGGTGATGAGCCTACGCCGCGATCTCCGTGACGGTGACGTGGACCCCGGGCGGACCGTAGTCCTTCACCGCCGTGATCTGCACGACCTGTGAGTCGTCGGCGACGAGGACATGCGTGATGCCATCGAGCACGGCCCGAATCAGCTTGTCCAGGTCGGGACGCTTCGTCGCATAGATCCGCTTCTTCTTCGGGGAGGACTTCGGCTTCGGGAGGAGGAAAACGAGGTCGACGCTCACCGGACCGCCGAACGGCTCGGTGGCGAACTCCTGAGCGCGCACGCTCACGATCTGCCGCCACGCGGCCAGTCCTTTGGCGGTGGAGGTGATCACCACGCGCCCCTTGACCACGAAGCCCCGCGTCGAGCCTTGCGGGACCGGAAGCCCGCTCACGTGGAACGTCACTTTTCGCGAGGCATGCCAGAAACCGTTCGAATCCCATTCGGCGCCGTCCGCGGTCTCCGCGGCGGGCTGCCCGTCGAGTGCCATGCCCATCCCAACCCCCCATACACCTTCATGCATTTGAAGGCTACAGGTAACAACCGGGAGGTGACGGAGGCCAGGCCCGGGGGCCGGGAGGACGGGGGGTTTGGCGGTCAACCGACCGCGCGCTTCGCCTTCTCGATGTCGCTGCAGACGACCGCGATCTCCGTCTGCCCGTCCTTCCCGCCGAGGATGTAGATGCTCTCCACGTTGACGCCGTTCTTCGCGAGGCGCCGCGCCACCTTCGCGAGCTCGCCGGGGCGGTCGAGCATCTCGACGGCGAGGATCTCGGCGACATCGTACTTGAAACCCGCTAGATCGAGGGCCTTCTGGGTCGTCGCGACGTCGTTCGTCACGACGCGCAGGAACGACTTGTCCTTCGCGCCCTCGCTCGCGATCGCGCGGATGTTCACCGACCGCTGCGCCAGGGCCTCGGTCACGCGCGCGAGCTCCCCGGGCCTGTCCTCGACGTAGACCTTGAACTCCTTCACCGTGGTCGCCTCGCCCCGCCTAGCCCCGGTGGGGAATAAAGCCTTTGGCCCGCCCTCGGCCCCGGTCGCGGGCAGACGAGGTCACGGTGAGAGGCGGTTCCTGTCTCGCGGGAACAGTACGGCCTCGCGGATGTTCGGGAGGTCCAGCATCTTCTGAACGAAGCGGTCGATCCCGAAGCCCCAGCCGCCGTGGGGCGGCATGCCGTACCGGAAGGCCTTCAGGTAGAACTCGAACGACTCCGGCTTCAGCCCCCTGGCCGCCATGTTGGCGATGAGCTGACCGATGCGGTGCTCCCGCTGCCCGCCCGAGGCCATCTCGTCGCCCTTGTACTCCAGGTCGAAGGACCAGGTCGACCCGGGGTCGTCGTCCTTGCGCATGACGTAGAAGGGCTTGATCGAGGACGGGTACTCCGTGATGAAGAAGAGCTCGTGCCCGCGCTCGGCCACGACCTTCGCGACGAGCTTCTCGCCCTCCGTGTCGATGTCGTCGCCCGGCTTCACCGCCTTGCCCTGCTGGTTCAGGATCTCGATGCACTCCGAGTAGGGCACGCGGGGGAACGGGAGGGTCGGGACCTTCGGCTGGCGGCCGATGGCGGTGAGGAGGGGCTTGGCCTGCTCCGTCACGTCGCGGATGGTGGTGACAACTGCGTCCTCCAGGACCGTGAAGAAGTCCTCCTGGTGGTCGATGTAGGCCATCTCCGCGTCGAACATCGTGATCTCGGTGAGGTGGCGCACGGTGTCCGAGGGCTCGGCTCTGAAGACCTGGGCGATCTCGAAGACGCGGTCGAGGCTGGAGGCCATGAGCATCTGCTTGTAGAGCTGCGGGGACTGCGAGAGGTAGGCGACGCGGCCGAAGTAGTCGGTCTTGAAGAGCGAGGCGCCTCCTTCGGCGCCGGCCCCGGAGAGCTTCGGGGTGTTGACCTCGGTGAAGCCGTGGCGGACCATGGTGGCCCGGATCGACTGGAGGACGAGGGAGCGGACCTCGAAGATCGCCCGGACCTCGGCCTTGCGGAGGTCGAGGAATCGGTTGTCCACGCGAGTGTCCGCGTCCGCGGTGACCTTGTCGACGACGCCGAGGGGAAGGGGGGCCTCCGCGGCGGCGAGGACCTTGAGTTCGCGGGGGATGATCTCCCAGCCGTTCCGCGCCTGGTCGTTCTTCACGACGGTGCCGGTGGCCTCGATCACCGACTCGCGTGTCAGGTTCCCCGCCATCTCGAGGAGTTCCGGGACCTTCTTCTTCGGGAAGGCCAGTTGAAGGGTGCCCTCGCGCTGGCGGAGGATCACGAAGGCGATGCCGCCGAGCTTCCGGACGTCCTCGACCCAGCCCTGGACGCGGACCTCGCGGTCGTAGTCCCCGGGGCCAATTCGAGAGAGGGACTTCTTGCTCAACGTAGGGTGCCGCAACGCCTGCAAGTAGATAAAGAGACGACTACATCTTGCCTCGCCTGAAGTGTCTCCAGATGAAGGCGCGAAGTCGGGGCATGTTAGTTCGTCTTGCCGCCACATAGTAAGCACCGTCCAGGCTGGGGGGTTCCGCGGCCACACCCCACTTCTTGAGGATCTGACGTGCCATCTCCCGAGGTTTCCGCCATTCCTCTCGAGACCGGATCGCCTCCGACGTCCAGAGGTGCGCATTCTTCATGCCAGAGAAGCTGGCGAAGTGATCATCGATGGCCTTGAGGTCTGCGTAGTCCGACCGTATAAGTAGACCCGCTGTGAGGACTTGGTCAGTGAGCAAGAATGCGTCATTGTAGAGCAGGGCAATCTCATCAGGAACATGCACGAACCTGGGCAGGCTCCGAATCTGCATTTCCGGCTCTGCCGCAACTCGCTGGAGGGCCTCCAAGATCATCGCGTGAAACCGCCGGGCCTTTACCAGCATGTCCTCCGATGAGGGAACCGAATTCGCGGTCGAGCTGTCGGGCTCCACCAGCGGGGATGTAACCAGGACTATATCATGTCTGCGAACTTTTCGACGAGCCTCGGGTGGCGGTCCTTGATCACCTTGAGGATCTCGTGGACGGAGAGATGCTCTACCCCGACATCCCGGAGCGTCGAGATGATGTCGTCGAAGTCCTCGTCCTTCAGCGTCACGAGCTTCAGCTTGGCCATGTAGTTCCGGTAGAGCTGCTCCTCGAGCTCGGCCCGCCAGACCGTCTCGTACTTCATCAGTGCCTTCTCCGAGAAGTCGTTCTTCTCGTTGCACTCCCCGAGGATCTCGCCGAGCATCCGCCCCGCGCGGCAGCCGTTGCCGATGCCGCCGCCCGTGATTGGATCAATCATCCGCGCCGCGTCGCCGACGACCGCGATCCCGTTCCCGATCGTCTTCTCCAGCGGCGGCGACGTGCTCACCCCGCCGGTGACCATGTCGAGGCACTGGGCGTGCTTCATCCGCGGGTCGTTCGCGATCCACTTGTCCAGGTACGCCTTGATGTCCATCTTGCCCTTCAAGCGGTCCAGGGAGATGCCGATGCCGACGTTGGCGGTGTCCTCGTCCTTCGGGAAGACCCAGACGTACCCCGCCGGCGCGACCGTGCCCATGTAGAACTCGCAATAGTCCGGCCAGTCCACGTCGCCGGAGCCGTCGATGTTCGTGAGCCGGTACTGCAGGGTGCCGGTGATGTCCCCGGCCTTCATGAGCGTCTTGATCCCCGCCCAGCGCGCGACCTGCGACTCGAAGCCGTCTGCCGCCACGACACACTTCGCCTCGATGTCGAACTCCTCGTTGAGCCGCTTGACACGCACGCCTGTGACCGCCCCGTTGTCCTTGAGGAGGCCCACGGCTGAGGTCTTCACCCAGAGGTCCGAGCCCGCGCGCGCGGCGTCCTTGGCCAACGCCTTGTCGAACAGGTCTCGCTCGAGGACGACACCGACTTCGTTGCCTGCGTGGAACTCGTCGATCTTGAAGATGTGGCCTGCGGGGGAGACGACCTTGGCCCCCTTCACCGACAGGGCCACCCACTTCTCGTCGTACTTGATGTCGCACTCGTCGAGGAAGTGACGCGCGATGCCCTCGCCGCAGCGGACGGGAGAGCCGATCTCCTGACGCTTCTCGATCATCAGGGTGCGGCAGCCGGTCTTGGCGGCGTACCGGGCAGCGAGACTTCCCGAGGGACCGGCTCCGACGACGACGACGTCGTACTCGTGCGTCGACATCCTTGGCCTCCAGGAACGGCGGCGGGGAGTTAAGGCTTGCTCACGGCAGCGCGGAGTGCTTGTGCCCGCGCGGGTAGTCGATCGCCCCGACGGGGCACACGCGCACGCACATGCCGCACTGCGTGCAGTCCTCGTTGAACGTGAGGAAGACCTCGTTCAGGAAGATCGCGTTCGTGGGGCACGTCCCGACGCAGGCCCCGCAGTGGAGGCACAGCATGTCGTCGATGGCCATGATGCCATTGTCGCGGACGCTCGGGCGGACGGAGACCAGCTCAGGCATGCCGCTTTCTCCACTCCTCGACCGGAATGGCGAACTTCTTCTCGATCTCGTCGCGGAAGTTCGGGCCCGTGTTGTAGGCGCAGAAGGGGATGACCTTGCCGTCGGGCGACGCGTAGTGGATGACGCAGCGCTTCACCCGCTCGATGTCGTAGTTGTAGTTGTCCTGGAAGTGCATCCCGCCGACGTACATCGTCGACCAGGAGAACTCCGCCACGCCGGACTTGTCGCCCTTCGTGAACATCGCGTTCAGGATGCGCAGGAACTTCGTGAGGCCCATGCCCTCTGGCGCCTCGTCCTCCTTGAAGTGCTTCTTGAGGAGCGCGAGAGCGCGCAGCTTCGACGTGAACTTGATCTTCTTCTCGCGCGTCTCCTGGGCGAGCTGCCACATGTCCTCCATGAGGCCCTCGACGTCGATGAACCGCGTGATCGGCACGGGGTCCTTGTTCTTCTCCAGGAAGAGGTAGGACGCGAGGCCGCAGGCGGGGTGGCTCGTGAAGGCCGTCTTGTTGCTGCCCGTGAGGGCGCTGACGAGTTCGGAGATCGGGGCGACGAAGGGCACGGGGTACCAGTCGTCCCGCGTCACGAACCCGGTCTGCTCCTCGAGATCGTAGGCAAGGTCGCTGAGGGTGTAGCGCAGCTTGCGGCGGTCCTCGTCGGGGATGCGGCCCGTCAGGGACACCGGCTGGTAGTTGACGCCCTTGACGACGTCACGGTTCGCGATGGCGAAGTTGAGGATCTCGCCGACCTGGTCATCGTTGAAGGAGTTGACCATCGTCGGCACGAGGACGACGCTCGGGCGCTTGTCCTTGGGCATCTTGCGGACGTTCTCGATCGTCTTGAACTTGACATCGAGGAGGGGGCGGCCGCGGGCCTTGATGTAGTTCTCCTCCTTCAGCCCGTCGAACTGCAGGTACAGCGTGTGCAGGCCGGCCTCCGTGCACTTCTCGAGAAAGCCCTCCTCGGTGGCGGTGCGGATGCCGTTCGTGGCGACCTGGATCTGCGCGAAGCCCATGTCGTGGGCGGCCTTGACGACCTCCACGAACTTGGGGTAGATGGTCGGTTCACCGCCGGCGAACTGGATCGCCGAGGCGGGGATAGGGCGCTGGCCGCGGAGGACCGCGAACTCGTAGACGATCTGCTCGTAGGTCGGCTCGAAGACGTACCCCGCCGCGTTCGCGTTCGCGAAGCAGATGGGGCACTTCAGGTTGCAGCGGTTGGTGAGGTCGATGTTGCAGAGGGCGGTGTTGGAGTAGTGGAGGTTGCACAGGCCGCACTCGTAGGGGCAGACCTTCGCGTCGACGATCTGGGGGTTCTCGAGGCCCACGCCGTCGAAGGCCCAGTTCTCGGCCTTCAGGTACATCTCGGCGTCGGACCAGCAGACCTCGGTGAACTCGCCGTGCTCCTTGCACGACTTCTTCTGCATCAGGGCGCCGTTCTCGATGTAGAGCGTCGCCTGGATGACCTTCAGGCACTCCGGGCACAGGGAGCCCGTGCGCCGGGGCAGCCCCTTCTGGAGCTTGGAGGGCATCGTGACCAGGGTCCCTTCGTGGCGGGACTCCAGGTACATGTTCCGGACGAGGGGGGGCTTGTAGTCGGTTCCGCACAGTGACATCGTGGGTCCTCTTGTCCCTGCGGATTCCTAGGGGGGTTCTTAAGGGCTTTGTAGTCTACGCTACTACAAGTCCTGCCTATGGAGAGAACCGGGCCGCGACAAGGCCCAGGACCTGCTGTCCCGGGCCCCGCCAGGAGGCATTCTCCGGCCGTGTCTCCCGGAGCAGGAAGCGCGCCGCGTCCTTGTACATGCGCACGCCGTGGAAGGTGTAGAACGCCCGGTCGGCCCCCGTCCTCTTCCGGGCGGCGGCGATCTCCTCAAGCTCCGTGTCCGAGAAGATCCACCGGTTGTGTTCCCCCTTGCCGAAGAGGCGGGTGTAGGCGACCTCGGCGGGGATCCTTGGCGGCTGGCGTGAGAGGTCCGTGACATCCACGATCCCGAGGTCCAGCATCGCCCGCTCCAGCGGCGGCGGCAGCTCCCCGGTTGCATGCGCGCGGGCCTCAAGCCCGAAGGTCAACGCTCGGCGGTCGGCTGAGGTGAGCAGGGCCGTGAGGTCCCGCACCTTGTTGGCGGTGAACCGGAGCGAGGCGGGGGTCTCCAGGATGAGCACGGGCGCCCGGAGGGCATGGGCCACCGCCACCGAACGCGCGAACGACTCCAGCGCTGCGGCCGTCGGAACGAGGCATTCGCGGTGGGTCACCGCCGAATGGGCCTTGACCGAGAAGGTGAAGTCCTCCGGCACCCGCCGCCGCCAGTCCACGACTTGACGGAGGCCCGGATGGCGGTAGAAGGTGGAGTTCACCTCGACGAAGCGGAAGGCCCGGGAGTACGCCGCCAGGGAGTCCTCCCCGGGGACGCGGAAGTATCCCCAACCGCCGGCGCCGATGAAGTCCACGAGGGCGGCATCTTCCTCCGTCTTCATCCCCCTTCGGGGGGGAGGGCGGTGAATTGCCAGGTGTAGTGCGGGCGGGCCACTCGGGGCCTCGCGGGACTGCCCGCCGGAACGCTATAATCCCCCCGCCCGATGGCATCGCGATGGCCTCCGCTCCTGCCCTTCCGCCGCTGCCCCCCGGGTTCACCGTCCCGCAACGCGAGGCGACACCGCCACTCGGTCTCCCCGCCGGTTCCGTCCGGGCACTCCTGGCCCTCATCCTCTCCGCGACGCTGTGGTACCTGATCGCCAAGGACCGCCTCGTCCCCGACTACCTAGCCGACACGGCGTTCCTCGCCGTCGCGTTCTACTTCGGGGCCCGGACCTCGGACGAGGAGGCGAAATCGGAGAGGCCGCGCCGCCAGCCGCTCTTCCTCCCGCGAGGGATCGTCCGGGGGGTCATCGCCCTGGGCTTCTTCGGGGTCTATGGGCTCCTCTGGTACCAGCAGCGGGCGATCCCCGACTACATCACCGCCATTGCGGAACTCCTCCTGGGGTACGTCGTCGGGGTGGCGGTGAGCGTCGCCATCAATTCCAGCGCGAAGCGCTCGAGCCCGGGCATGCGCTCCGCATTCGGACACGCGCGGGCCCTCCTGTGCCTCGTGGGGGTCTCCTTCCTGTCCCTCGCCGCCGTCCTCGGCTTCAACGACGCGGTCCCGCCGATCTACATCACCGCCCTCCAGTTCCTCGTCTCCTTCTACTTCGGGTCGCGCGCGGTTCGCTGAAGGGCGACAGGCCACCCCGCGGCTGCCCTAGTGCAACCGGTGGATCCCTTTCACCTTGTCAAAGTCGTCGTCGAAGCTGGCGATCTCCTTCAGGGCAAGGGCCCTCATGACCACGACACTGAACGTGTCGGCGACGGACAGGCCCCCATCATATCGCAGATGCTCCTCCATGACTGCCGGGATCCGGACGGCATCGAGGTACTCGACACGGCAGCTGTCCACGAAGAACCGATACAGGGTCCGAGCGGCCTTCCCGCCCTGACGCGCCCCAATGATGGTGACCGCCTCAACCAGCACGAGGTCGGTCGTCACGGGCGTGCGAATCCGCGGCTGAAGGGCGCGGGCCCGGGCATGCCACTTGTCCTGGTCATCGACGATCCCGACGACATAGGAGGCGTCCAGGAAGGTCACGACTCTCCTCGCTGGGCCCGTTTCTTGTCCCGCACGGCATCCCCTCCTTTGGAGATCAGGCCGGTGATGTCCTGCCATCCGACCCGACGCCGGATCTCGATCAGGATCCGAGTGCCCTCCACCGACCACTCGAGGATGTCACCCTTCTTGACACCCAGGGAGCGACGGACCGCCTTGGGCACGACCGTGAGGTGGCCGCTGGAGACGCGGGTCTCGCTTAGCATGGACAGAACCCTATGTGATTCCTGGACCATAAGTGTTCCGGTATCACTAGACGAGAGGGCATGGCCGGGGCAGTCCGGGACGTGGGCCTCGACCGTTCGCGAGGGGGGTCGGCAAGCCGCCAGGGTCATCTAGGCCGGCCCGGATGACCGTCCCGTGCCCTACCGCTTAGGCTGCTCCGGCTGGGACTATGACGAGTGGATCGGGCCGTTCTACCGTTCCTCGCAGCAGTCCAAGTTGGCGGCCTACGCGGCGGTGTTCGACACAGTAGAGATCAACTCCTCCTTCTACCGCGCGCCGACGCCCGGCATGGTCCAGGGATGGCGACGGTTCTCTCCCGAAGGGTTCCAGTTCGCCGCCAAGGTCCCGCAGACGGTGACGCATGAGAAGCTCCTGGCAGTGACCGCCGCGAAGGAGTTGAAAGAGTTCTGCGACACGATGCGACCGCTCCTCGATGCGGGGAAGCTCGGGCCGCTCCTCCTGCAGTTACCGCCTCGGTTGCGCTACTCGGAGAGAGCACTGCGGCCGTTCTTCGCCCTCCTGCCCCGGGAGTTCCCCTGGGCCTTGGAGCCGCGCAACAAGACCTGGATGGTGCCCGAGGCGATGGACCTCCTCCGGGAGTTCCACGTGGCGTACACGATCGTCGACGAGCCGCTCCTGCCGCCGGACGTCCACGTCACCGCTGATTTCGCGTACTTCCGCTGGCACGGGCACGGGCGCGACCCGTGGTACGACTATCACTACTCCTTGGACGAGCTGAGGTCCTGGTCGCCTAAGGTCGTCGAGACGGCGACGCGGGCCAAGGCGGTGTACGGGTTCTTCAACAACCACTTCCACGGCTATGCGCCGGAGAACTGCCTCCAGGTCCTGGAGATGCTCGGGGCGCTGACGCCCGCCGCGGCGAAGACAAAGAAGCACCTCGAGGACTGGCGCGCGGGAATCGCCTCCTCGGGCTTCGCGCGGACCAAGGCGACGACGCTGGAGGACTTCGCCGCCGGGAGACCGGCGCCGGAGGTCGAGTTGCTTCTCGAGCGCCTTGTCGACAAGGGGCGGATCGCGCGGGGGAAGCAGATGGACGCCGCGATGGTGACGCTTGAGGAGGAGGCCGGGGAGATCCTCGCGAAGGTGAAGGAGTACCGTGTGGCGGTGAACTCGAAGAAGCGGCGGTTGCTCCACGATTGCGACGACTTCGCGAAGCAGGTGGAGCAGCGCGGGTTGTGCAAGCATCTCATCCGGTTCTTCCTTTCGATGCCTCCGGAGACCGCCGTGGCGTTGTTGGAGGACCTCCGCGAGCATCGGCGGGAATGGACGTTCACCGTGCCCGCCTAGGGACCTCGGGGGCCGATTGGCGGGGGCCTTGGAGGCATCGCCCGCAGCTTCCTCCAGGAGTTCAGCGCAAGGGCCCCAAGGGCCATCTCGATAAGCCCGAGCGGGACGACGATGAGGAGGAGGCCGACTCCACAGGCGAGCAGCGCGACGCCGACGATCAGGGCCGGCAAGCGCAGGGGTCGGATCGCCAGGGCCACCGAGACCACGCCGATGGCGAGGATGAGCACAGAGGCGGCGCCGAGGAGCGGCGGTAGCCCGCCGACGTCGCGACCGGTGAACACGGGGATGCCGACGGTGTAGAAGCCGATGATGCCGAAGAAGAGGTTGAACGCGGCCGCGCCGACGAACGCCCAGCGCGGCGGACCCCTCCGCGTACCGCCGGGGAGCCGCGGGCGCATCACGAGGACGATCACCGCCAGCACGATCTCCGGAAGGCCGAGCCAGTAGAGCAGGAACAGCGTCAGGAGAATCCCGATGGTGATCATCGCGGCGGCGAGCGCGGTGCCGAGACCGCGGCGGGGGCGGATCGCGACGGCGAGGGCCAGCGCCCCCACGGCGACGAAGGCGAGCAGGGCGTACGAGACTATCTGGAAGAGGAGGGAGTCCTCTCCCCCCGTCCCGCCGAACGCCTTGGTCCAGGTCGTGGAGAGGATCATGATCCCGAGGACGAGGTTGAAGACTGCGGTGATGGCAGCGGCTACGCGAAGACGGCGGGGGCGGGGGGGCGTCTGCGGCGGCGGTGGTGGCGGTAGTGGCGGCGCAAGGGGAGCGTTGATGGGGTCGCCGCGTCCGGGAGTGGCGAAGGCGCCCATAAGATTGCGTACGTACAAGGTCGGATGGAGTCCTGGATACCGGGCGCGGTGGTATGGCCCTGCGGGGAACCCGACAGACCGGGGGGTCAGCCCGGATTCCGTGCGGCCGTCGGAGCGGGTCCTTTTCCCGCTTCCTCCCGGTAGACATCGCACCGCACGGTACCGAGGCTCCGCTCCACTCGGGGGAGACGGGCAGCGGCTTTCCGAAGGTGGCGCACCTGGGCCCGCAGCGTGCAGCACCGGCACCAGGGGCTCACGTGTCCGTGGCTGATGGCGAGCATCCCGCCCTCTCCGGCCCAGAGGACGGTGGCCTCGTGCCTGCCACAGTTCTCGCACGGCCGCGGGGTCTTCCGGAAGGGATGATCGGCGTCGAAGTGGAAACTACTCTCGCGACCGCAATGGCACCAGGCCGGCGCCCGGGAGCGAGCGGACCTGCGACCCCGGATCCGGATCGGGACGATGACGTCCGACTCGTCCTTACGGATGTTCTCCACGCCGACGAAGAGCCCGGCGCGCAACCTCACGTCAGCGGTGAGATAGCGGCGCTCCCGCCGCGCGCCGAACTCGTCCTTCCGGACGGGGCCGCACGCATGGCTCGCCAGGCACTCATTGAGGACGGCGTCCCGGTCGACCATCTGCGAGAAGATCACCTCGTCCCCGATGCGGAAGGTCAGCAGGAGGCTGACCAGACTCTTGGTCTGGAATTCCGCCGTGACGAGACGCCTGCACCACGGGCACTTCACGCGGGCGATGAAGGTGTCAAAGAGCCCCATCGACCCGGTGAGGAGAGTACGGGGTCATCTCTTTTTTGGACGACGAATGGAGGAAGCCACGGCGAGGTGTCGGTGCGATGAAGCGGCCTTCGGCGAAGTCAAGCCGAGGTCCCAGATTCTTGCGTCGGGGCCCGACCGCCAAAGTCCTCCGGGTGGCGAAGCACAGGAACCCGGTACGCCTCCCACCCGTAACGAAGGAAGCTCGCGATGTCCACGGCGCAGAAGCCCCAGGGCACCCCCTCGTCATCGTAGTACACCTCGACCTTCCACCGCCTCCCGTCCGCTCGCAACGCCTGGCTCTCCATCGTACCATGAGCCGGTCCTCGGTTCCGGCTCACCGCCTGGAGTGACCGCGGGGGCGCACTCCTAGAAGACCTTCCCGCCGTCCGGAGCCGATCACGCGGCTTCGCCCTCTCGTGTCCAGACGGCCTTATTGGCCGAACCGCGGCATTCGGCCGCACATCCACAGAGCGACGGCCACATCCGCCTCATTCCTAGAGGTCATGTGACCCTGGGAAATCTGCCTATCGTGACCGAGGTGATTGAGCTCAGCATCGCGCTGGGCGACCTGGGCGACTTTCTGGAGAAGTGCCGCATGCCAGGATGGGCTATTCGACTGTTCCGGTGGCAGCTGAGGATCATCAGGGCGGAACGGCGCTCGCGGGGCCTTTTGGGCCGCGTGCGACTCGGGTGGGTCGAGACAGTCGTGCGCGGCCAGATCGCGGGCGCGTGGGGTGGTTTGGGTGGGTTATCCGACCTGGTGATTTCCGCCGGAGAGGACCCGAATGTCCCGGATGGAATGATGGAAGAAGAGGCCGAGCGCCGGTTCGTAGAACTCCTTGAACGACTACGCCGCGCGATACCAATCGACGATCGTGTCTGGGTCAGCGGAGTCGGCTGGGTGTCGTTCAGAAGGGCAGGCTGAACCCCTCGTCTATTCTTCGTCTCGATCATGTGCCTCGACCTCGGCACCTTCGTCCCCCACCAATGCCTGCCCATCGCTGTCCTTCGCGGACGGACTCTCGCGGTGGACGCCGCCATCGAGCTCTACCAGTTCCTCTGCTTCCTCCGATTGAGAGACGGCTCCCCCCTGCAGGACCGCGAGGAGGCTGGAGGGGGCTTCGCGTTCCCCGAGCCCAGGCATCCCGAGGGGAAGCGATATATAACGCCATAGCCATAGACTATAGCATGGCGACTACGATCCAGGTCCAGGATGATACGCTGAAACGCCTTAAGGAAGCCAAGGAACGGCTTGGCACAGACTCCTACGACGAGTTGATCAACCGACTCCTGCGGAAGGACAAACGCCGCGCGGGCAGCGTGTTCGGATCGCATCCGGAGATGACCCCCTTCCGGCATGGGAGGACGGGGCATGGCGACTGAGGGCGTCCGGTACGTCGTGGACACGTTCGTCTGGGTGGAGGCCCTCCGGGGCACCCCTCTCGGCCAGGAGGGCGCGCGGCGAATCCAAGCGAACCGGTGCGCGACGCCGACCATCGTCCTTGCGGAACTCGCGGACCGGTACACGAGAGACGCCATCCCGAATCTTGCCGAGGACTTGGACAGCATCGAGGAGCTGACGGAGATCGTGGTCCTGGATCGGGCAATCGCGGAGGAGGGGGGCCGGCTCAAGGTCGAGATGCGGAAGACATCCCCCGACGTTCCCTTGGCCGATGGGATCGTCTATGCGACCGCGAAGCGACTGGATGCCCAAGTGCTCACCGGAGACCCTCACTTCAAGGGACGCCCCGGGGTCGCGTACCTCGAACGACCCTGAGACAGCTTGAAGCACGGACTCGGGACTCCTGTCCGGAATGGGCGTCGACCTCGGCCCGATCGTCCCCCGCCGACGCCTGCCCCTGGCCTCGCTCCGCGGCCGGACCCTAGCGGTGGACGCCGCCATCCAGCTCTACCAGTTCCTCTCCATCCTCCGCTTGAAGGACGGCTCCCCGCTCCAGGACCGAGCGGGGCACGTGACGTCGCACCTCAGCGGCCTACTCTTCCGGACGGTCGGCCTGATCGCGGAGCACGGTGTGCGCTTCGTCTTCGTCTTCGATGGGGCGCCGCCGGAGCTGAAACGGCGGGAGATCGAGCGCCGACGCGAAGTGAAGCGGAAGGCGGCGGCGGACTACCAAGCGGCGCTCGAGGCGGGGGACACCGCCAAGGCCTGGTCGAAGCTCGTGCAGACCACTCGCCTCACCTCCGAGATGATCGCGGATGCGCAGCGCCTCCTCGATCTCTTGGGCATCCCCTGGGTCGAGGCCCCCGGCGAGGCGGAGGCCCAGGCCGCGTACATGGCGGCGAACGGGGACTGCTGGGCCGCCGAGAGCAAGGACTTCGACACGCTGCTCTTCGGGACTCCGCGCCTCGCGCGGTTCGTCGGGATCTCGGGCCGGGAGTTCCTGCCGAGCCAGGGGGCGTTCCGGAAGGTCGAGCCGGAGGTCATCGATCTGGCGGTGATGCTGAAGGACCTCTCCCTCACGCGCGAGCAGCTCGTCGATGCCGCCCTCCTGATCGGGACGGACTTCAACGACGGGATCAAGGGCATCGGGCCGAAGACGGCGGTGAAACTGCTGCGCCAGCACGGGAACCTGGAGGGACTCCCCGACGAGACGCGTTTGCAGCTCCCGGACAACTTCCAGGAGATGCGGGACTACTTCCTCTCCCCGCCGACGACGAACGACTACGAGCTGATCGGAGACCGGCCGGACCTCGACGGGGCGCGGCACTTCCTCGTCGAGGAGCGGGACTTCACCGCCAAACGCGTCGACGAGGTCCTGGAGCGATACCGCCATTCGCAGTCCCCGCTACGACGGCTCGATGAGTTCGGGTAGACGCAACCCTTATCGGACCCCTCCGGCTACGCCGCGCTCGTGGACCCCGCCACCTTCGCCAAGGAGTTCCCCGCCTTCTGCGACCCCGCCGGGCTCCGCATCCCCAACCTGAACACCCCGCCGCCGGCGGTCCTCCCCCGCTACCGCCTGGAGAAGAGCGAGGCCTCGCTCGGGAAGCTCGGCGAGGGGATCGTCAAGGACCCGGCCGCGATCACGGACTTCGTGAAGATCGGGCCGGAGACGGTCGCGCACTACCGGTCCTTCCGCCTCGGCGAGCCGTGGGGGATTATCGTCAGCGAGGCCCGCCTCGTCGGCCTCAAGGAGGAGATCCACCGCATCATCTACCGCGACCTCGGGAGGACCGTCGACAAGCCGGTCGGGAAACCCGGGGACATGCTCGAGTTCGTCCTCGCCCTGGACTACCTCACGGGACACATGGCGGTGCACTACCTCCTGGACTACCACGCCGCGATGCAGGAGGAGAAGACCGGGACGGCGGTGTACCAGCCGTACATCGCGCGTCAGGTCAGGTTCGCCGCCACGCCCCTCCCGGGGGTTCTTCTCGACCTCGAGGAGGCTCTCGCGAACTTCGAGGGCTTCTACAACTTCACGAACCCCGGGTACACGGACCCGCTGACGGACCTCGTGAAGGGGCAGCTGACGGTCGAGGCCTCGCAGTCCTGGAAGTCCTTCTTCCTCGCCGGTCGGTTTGCGACCGAGTTCGCGACGCTGATCTCCCGCCAGCCGATCGGGCCGCGGGACTTCGGCAAGCTGTGCACGCGGATGACCAGCGTCGGCGCGACGAACTACGTGGCGGTGAGGTACCTCGTGAACCACCTCGTCCGCGAGAAGACCTACGCGGAGATGGCGCACCGCATCTCCGGCGGCGAGTTCACCGCCTTCCCCGCCACGGACCCCCCGAAGGCGGACAATCTCCTCAAGGAGAAGCCGCCGACCGAGGCGCCGATCTGGGTGTGGTGACGCATGAAAGGTCGCGTGGTGTCCGTTCGTCAGGTCACGAGACGCTAGCCCACGCGCCGCCGTGGGTCTACGTAAACTCGTCCAGGCCAACGGAGGGCAGGGTCTAATACGCCAACCCCCGTTCACCTCCCGTGGTAGGGTCGCCTAGAACCGTGGGACGGATCGCAGCCTTCGCTGCACTGGTAGTCCTGGCCACCCCCTCGTTCTCACTGATCGGGATGGCCGAGCACTCAAGACAGGAGCGGGGCAATGAGAATCCGTTCGTTGAGGCCGGGACCGGTGGGGGCGACTTCGAGCCGGAACGAGAAGAGAAGATCAACGGTCTCCCCAATCGGGGTTTCTCAGAGAACCTTGGCCAGGTGGGCCGTGGGGATCTTCGCTACTACAGCACGAGCGACCACATGGCCGTGGGCTTCTCCGAGAGTAAGGTTGTATTCTCCTTGTGGGAGCGAACCGATGGTCCGACCGACGCCTTGACCTCCGCAGCCTTCGCCGCAGACCGGTCGGCAGCTTGGGTCCCTCGGGGGCCATCGAGAACCGTCGTATTCGAGGTCTTGTTCGAGGGTGCCCGATCCGTCACGCCCACGGGGGTCGGAGAGCTACAGCACCGGAGCCACTTCTTCCTCGGTGACGACCCGGAAGCCTGGCGCACCGACGTGCGGAACTTCCGCCAGATCCACTACACGGGTTTGTACGATGGGATCGACCTCCTATACCGCCAAACCACGAATGGTCTCAAATACGAGTTCCTTGTCCACCCCGGCGCCAATCCCAGCCGGATCTCCGTGCGCTACCAGGGGGTGTCGAGCCTCGCCATCACCGCCGCCGGGGAACTCGCTGTCATGACCTCCGTTGGGGAGCTCCGCGACAGTGTCCCGGTGGCGTACCAAGACCAACAGATCGTGGCCTGCCCTTTCAGTCTCCGAGGCCCCGAGTCGTTCGGGTTCGACTGCGCCCGATGGGACCCCACACAACCCCTGGTCATCGACCCGCTCGTCTACTCCACGTTCCTCGGTGCCGGAGGCCTTTCCCCCGAGGACTACGGGAGGGGGGTCGCGGTGGACGCGAACGGAAGCGCGGTCGTGGTCGGATACACGTACACACTGAACTTCCCCACGACGCCGGGGTCGTACGACCGCTGGGACAACTTCGGCGTCGACGTGTTCGTGACAGCGGTGGACCCCTCCGGAAGCGCCCTCCGCTTCTCCACCTTCCTCGGCGGGAACTTCGACATCTTTCCGCATGACTTCGGGGAGGCCGTCACCCTTGACTCAGGCGGCAACGTCTACATCGCCGGCTGGACGCAAGCGATCGACTTCCCCACCACCCCCGGCGCGTTCGATACGACCGACAACCCCGGGAACGACGCGTTCGTCGCGAAGCTCAATCCCTCGGGAAGCGCGCTGCTCTACTCAAGCTACCTCGGGGGAGGCGGTGACGATCACGCCCTGGGCGTCGCGGTGGATAGCCTGGGCAGACTCCATGTGACCGGAGACACGGTGTCCACCGACTTCCCGACCACCCCCGGCGTGCTCGCCCGGACGCTCACCGGGAGTGCCGACGCGTTCGTGACGGAGCTGGATCCCACCGGGAGCACCCTCGTCTACTCGACCTATCTGGACGGCGGTGGAATCGGTAGAGCGGACTACGCGGTCTCCATCGCGTTGGATGCCGGGGGCCTCGCCCACGTGGCCGGCCGGACCTATTCCGGCGCCGGACTCCCGTCCTCTTTCCTGAGCAAGCTCGACGCGGTGGGGAGCGCCTTGGTCTATTCAAACCCCATGTCCGGCATCGTCGTCGCCGTGGCGGTGGATCCTTCGGGGAACGCCTACGTCACCGGATCAAGAGACAACGGCGTCTTCACGGACGCCTTCGTGACAAAGGTCGTCACCAATGGCAGCGCGACGGTCTACGACACGCTCCTTGGGGGCAGCGGGACCGAGTTCGGGGGTTCCATCGCGGTGGACCCGGCGGGAAGAGCCTATGTGACCGGCACCACGAACTCGACCGACTTCCCCGTCTCCCTCGGGGCCTACGACACCGTGGTCGACGGCTACGACGTCTTCGTGGCCGCGCTCGATGCAAGTGGGGACGCGGTGTTGTTCGGTACGTACTTGGGCGGCAACACCTCGGACACGGCGCGCGGTTTGGCGCTGGGCCCTGGAGGCGACGCCTACGTGACGGGAGAGACCCTCTCGGCCGACTTCCCGAGCACGCCGGGCGCCTTCGACGACACCTTCAATGGCGGCTCGGACGCCTTCGTGGTGCGACTGATCGCCGAGGACCCCCTCCTGGTGGTCGCGGGTGTGGACAAGGCTCCCGCGATGGTGCGGCGGGGAGAGACCGACGTCCTGATGGAGGCGCTGAACGTGACCGGCCTCTACGGGTCGTTGGGCCTGACGGAGCTCCGCGTCGACCTGACGGGGTCGGGGCTCGACTCGGACATCGCTGCCGTGAACCTGTACGATGACACGAACGACAACGGGACCTTCGAGAGTGGGATCGACTGGTTGCTGGACTCGGGGGCCTTCGTGGGTCGTACCCGCCTCCTCTTCCCTAGCCTCTACGTGGCCGAGGGGACCACGGAGAGGATGCTCCTGACGTACGACGTTGCCGGCTCGGCCACCGCGGGCGCGACCGTCGGCGCCCGCATTGAGGACGAGCGCTCGTTGGGCGTGATCGGCGGTCGCGTGGATCCCTTCGGGCCCCTGCAGACTGCAGACTCGAGGATCAACGCGCCGCCGACCGCAGGCGGACCGGGGGTGAATGGGGCGTGGGCAGTGCCGATCCGCGTCCTCCCGCCGGTCACCGCCCTCAACTGGACCTACAGCGATCCGGACGGGGAGGCCCAGGTCTCGTACGAGGTGCGCGTGGGGTCCGCGCCCGGCGGCAGCGACCTCTGGAACCCCGGAGCCTCGGCCGGGAGCAGCGCGAGCGTGAGCTACAGCGGCCCGCCGCTGGCACCGTGTACCTCGTACTCCCTCGGCATCCGGGTGCACGATGGCAACTACTGGGGGAATTGGGCGGAGGCGGAGTTCCGCGTGGACGGCCCGCCGTCCGCTCCCTCGCCCCCCACGTCACCTATCAACGACAGTACGGTCGCTCCGAACGCGCTGCAGACGGCCCGTTGGGTCGCGGCGACGGATTGCGATGGCGACACGCTTTCGTACGGATACCAGATTAGCGAGAACACCACCATGATCGCCTCCGGCACGAGCACCTCCCTCACGTCCCTCCCGTTCTCCACGATTGCGCCATCACACTACCACGTGAACGTCACCGCCAGCGATGGGCTGATCGCTTCGCAGGGTCTGTACTGGTTTTTCCACACCGCCGGGGTGCCCGTCAATGCCCTCCTGGTGGGGGGCACGGACGCAGCGCCCCCGGTCGTCGTCCGCGGCCAGCCAGACGCAGCCATGCTGGCCCTTAGCCTCACCGCCGCGCCTGCCGATATTGAGGTTACGAGCCTTCGTGTTCGGAGGACGGGCACCTCAATGGATTCGGACGTGGCGGCGGTGACCGCCTATGAAGACGTAGACGGAAGTCTCACCGTGACTCCAGGGGACAGGTGGCTCGGCCAGACCACCCTAGTGAGCGGCATCGCCGACGTCGCGATGACCCTTATCGTCCCCGGCGGGGCGAACGTTTCCTTGCTGATCGCATACGCCATCTCTTCCGCCGCGACCCCGAGCGTCACGGTGGGCGCTCGTCTCGAGGATGAGACGTCGGTCTCCCTCTCCACGTCGGACGTCGTGTCCCCGTTCGGACCCATCGTGAGCGCCGACGCGTTGGTCAACGCGCCGCCGTCCGTGATCGACCCGAGCGTCAATGCTGAAACGGCCCCGGTCCCCCTCCGGGTGGTCGCTCCGGTGACCGAACTCGGCTGGACGTACGCGGATGGCGACGGCCACAGCCAGGAACGGTATCGGGCGCGTGTCGGGTCGACCCCTGGAGGGGGCGACGTGTGGGACCCAGGGGAGACGCTGGGCAGCGCCGGCACGCTCGCCTACGGAGGTCCCCCGCTGACGGAGTGCGGCCGCTTCTCCTTCGGGATCGGCGTGACCGACGGCTACGAATGGGCCTGGGCCGAGGTCGCATTCCAGGTGAACGGCCCCCCGACGCCGCCGACCGCGCCGACGACCCCGCCGAACGGGTCCGGTCTTCCGGCGATGATCGGGATGACGGCTGCCTGGACGGGGGCGGCCGATTGCGATCTTGACCCGATCCTGTACGAATACAGAGTCTGGGAGAACGGGACGATCCTCGCCAACGGCTCGACCTCCGACACGACCACCGGGCCCTTTGTCACGAAACCACTTTCGTATTACGAGGTGGATGTCGTAGCATCCGACGGGGTCGGCCAATCCACTCCACTCCACTGGTCCTTCAACACGACGGCGGTCGCGGACGTGCCTCTCACGTTCACCGACGTGGTGGTCTCGCCGACCACGGGGGACCTGGACACGCAGTTTGACTTCCGCGTGCGGATCGTCGACGACACCGCCCCCCTCGCAGGGTATCCGCTCCTGGTCGTCCGCCGCGGGGGCGCGGAGTTCCTCAACGCCACGATGACCGAGGTCGATCCGCTGGACACGGAACTCGAGGACGGAAAGTGGTATCGGTACACGAACCGGCTGCCGGAGATCCGGGCCGACTACGACTTCTACGCCGTCGGACGCGGACCCGTGGGAACCGAGGTCGGCAGCGCGTTGGTCGACGACCCTGATGTCTTGAATCGGGGTCCCGTGCTCGCCTGGACGACGGAGGCTGGGTACTCCACCGGCGGGTTGCAGCCGGAGTCTGGCGACACGGGCACCAACTTTTCGTTCCGCGTGCAGTACAGCGACCCGGACGACCACGCGCCCTCTGCCGTTCTCCTCCACGTTTCCAAAGGGCCCTCGGAACTTCCGGGGAGCCCGTTCACGATGACATTCGCCCGCTGGATGGGAGCCTCCGACGACTACGCGGCGGGAGCAATCTTCACGCACACTCTTGTCCTTCGCGCAGGCAAAGACTACGCGTACAACTTCAGTGCGCACGACGGCCTCGCCTGGGTCCTCTATCCTTCGGCGCCGATTGACGCCCCAGACGTGGGCGAGCGCCCAGGCAAGGTCTCCGGGCGGGTCGCCTCGGCCAGTGAGCCCTTTCCGGGGGCGATCGTGGTGCTGCTGCATGCCAACGGAACGGTGGCAGCCCAGAACACCACGGACAATGACGGTGCTTTCTTGTTCAATACCGTTCCGCCCGGGACCTACACGATCCAGGTGCGCGATCCGGAGCACCTGGAATATGTCGGGGGTCTTTGGGTTCTCACGGATGGCCAGAGCCTGGACCTGGGCATGATCAGCCTGGACCCCCTGCCCGTCGTCCCATCCCCGCCGCCGGTGCAGGATTGGAAGTTCCCGATTCTACTGTTGGCGGTGCTCGCCTCGTTGATCGTGCTCCTTCTGGCCTGGCGCTGGCGCAAGAGGGACGACAGCTCGTCGCCGTCGAGGGCCTCAACGCCCCCCGACACGGCGTCGGCGCCTCAAGCCGGGTCGGGGGACCATCCGGTGAACCTCGAAAGTCAAGGGGGCGGTGGCCAACTCTAAGAAGCCGCCACGACTTCCGGCGGGGTGGTCCAGCGTGCGCCGCTCGCACTCCTGCTCGCCGGAGTCATCGTGTTCTGGGGGCTCGCCTTCGCGGCGATCAAGGAGGTGACCAACGAAGGGATGTCCTTCGTCTCGCTGACCGTCCTCCGCTTCAGCATGGCCTCCGGAGTGTTCGCAGTGTACCTGGCGGTTAATCCGAAGGCCCGCGTCCGGGTCGCACGCCGCGACGTGGGGGCCCTCGTCGCCCTCGGGGCCCTCGCCTTCACCGGATATCACTTCCTCCTCAACTACGGCGAGGGGAGCGGCGCGCCCTCGGGATCGTCGGCGCTCGTGATCGCGACGGCGCCGGCGTTCATGGTCGTCCTCGCCGTGCTCAAGCTCAAGGAGAAGCTCACCGCGCTCCGGGTCCTCGGGATCGCGATCGTCTTCGCCGGACTGGCGGTGATGATCCTGCTCAATACGGACAGCCTGGGGCTCGGCGTCTCCCCCGAACTGGCGGCGATCGTCCCGGCGGCGATTATGGCGGCGATCTACAGCGTCTACAGCAAACCCTACCTGAAGCGGTACCCGCCGGTGACGTTCGCGGCGTACACGATGTTCGCCGGGACGGCCTTGATGATGCCTGTGGCCGTCCTGTACGGTCCCGCGACGGTGACGGACGCCTTCTCGCTCACGGCGGTGGGCTGGGCCTCGCTGCTCTACCTGGCCGTCCTCCCCGGGGCCCTCGCGTACGTGCTCTGGTTCCGCGTCCTCGACCGCATCCCCGCCAGCCGCGCGGCGCCGTACATCTACCTCAGCACGATTGTCGCCATCGTCGGCGGAATGGTCTTTTTGCACGAGCCGATCACCGCCACGATCGTGCTCGGCACCGCCATGGTCATCGGCGGGGTGTACCTCGCGCAGCGCCAGCCCGCCAAGGGTTGATTCGACCGCATTGCCGAGGTCCGGGGCGCGGCGACGGGGCTCTTGAGATCGGTGGCCCGAACGCGGGTCCCGGGGCGGCAATCCTTTTCCTCACAACCGCGTCTCCTGGCCGTGCGCATCCGGTTCGCCCATCGCGAGGACAAACGCGCGGTGGCGGCCCTTTGCCGCCGCGCCGTCGGTCCCAGCGACTACGTGATCTGGACGCTGGACGCGATCCTCGCCAAGGGTGGGGTCCTCGTCGCCTGGGACGGTCCGCGGGCGATCGGCATGGCGAACCTCGACGACTGCGTGGGCGGGGACCTCTGGCTGAGCAAGGCGCGCACGGACCGGGCCTACCGCCGCCAAGGCATCAACTCCGCCGTCTTGGAGCGCGCCGCCGAGATTGGTCGCCGCCGCGGTCACCGCCACCTCCGCCTCTGGTCGAACGCCCCGAATGTTGCGGGGAACGCCACCGCCACCGCCAACGGGTTCCGGGAGGTCGCCCGCTTCTTCGGCGCCCTGAGACCCGCGCTCCGGAAGGCCCCCGGTTCGACCATCCTCCGAGAGGCCTCCGAGGCGGTGCGGGAAGGCCGGCGCTCTCCTACGGTCCGCGATCTGAATGGATATGTCCACTGGGAAGAGTACTTCATCCCGCTGACCCGGGAGGTCATCGACCACGCCATCGCCACGGACGGGCTCCGCCGCCTCGGGGGCGAGTACCTCCTGACGCCGAAGGTCCGCCCCGAGATCCGCCCGTGGTTCGGGTTCCAGATCCTTGGGAGCCGGGTCGTCGCGGGCCTCCGGGAGGGGGGGCGGCTCGCCGGGACGCAGGGGGCGCCGCGGGCGTTCACCTACTTGCCCGATGCACCGCGTTACCGCCGAGCGGCCCGGACGGCAGGGTACCGGACAGTCGGATGGGGCAGCAACGCGATCCTGTACGAGCGCCGCCTCTAGCGGATGCGCTCCAGCGTGAACGCCCGGAGCATGATCGCCTTGTTCGTGGACGTATACTCGACCCAATTCCGGGTCTGCACGTCGCCGATGCCGTGCACGGAGAGGAAGCGTTTCGTCCCCTTCTCCTCGAAGAGGACGGCGCCGTCGAAGATGTGCTCCAGGGACTGCAGCTGCGGCTCGGAGTGCATCCCCTTCTCGATGGCGAAGATGGAGACGCACTTGGTCTGCCGCAGGCGGTTCACGAGCTTCTGCACGAAGGAGACGCCGGCCTCCTCGTTCGAGCGCGCCACGGCATTGGAGAGGGTGAGGATGGCCAGCCGGAAGTACGGGAACCCCTTCGCGACGAGCTCCTCGTCGATGGCGGAGATCGCCTTGTAGATGCCCTCGTGGTCCGTCGGCTTCGAGACCTTCCAGATGTTCCCCTCGCGGACGTTCTTCGCCTCCTTCCCGCCCTCGGAGGCGTCGACCCACTGGATGAGGCCGAGGCGGTCGTAGTCCAGGAGGCTCGGGAGGACCGGGGCCATCTCGCGCTGCACGTCGACCGGCGGCCGGCCCGTCGTCACGATGACGGCGGGGATCTTCGTCCGCAGGCCCTCGGCGATGAAATTGTAGAGGAGGACCTCCTTGCCCGCGAAGGCCGGTCCGATGAACGCGATGTGCGCGTTGAAGGGGATGCCGCCGAGGAACAGATCGTCGAACCGCCTCGTCCCGGTCTTCACCTTTTCCCCGGTCGCGACGGGCGTGACCTGGACCTCCTCGACATCGTCGTCCGTCGAGGCCGCCCGGTCGCGCTCCTTCAAGGCCTGCTCGCGGAGTTCGAGTTCCTTCTCCTTCTCATAGTTCCGGCGCCGCAGCTCCTCTTCACGCTCCCGGAGCTTCTTCTCCCTCAGGTCGATGGTCCGCGCGTCGTCCGCCTCCTTGACGGCGGCGGCGTTCGTCGAGAGGCGGTCGGTCTCGAGCTCCCGGACGCCCAGCGTCTGCTCGCGCCGCTCGAGGTCCTTCTCCTTCATGAGCATTTCGCGGTGCTTGAGGTTGAGATCTTTGATCTGTCCGCTCAGGCTCTCCTTGATCTTCGTCGACTGCCGCTCGCGGTCCTCGAGCTGGCGCACGCGGTCGGCCAAGTCGCGCTGCAGCGACTCCAGCTCGACCTCCTTGACCTTCGAATTCTCGAAGAGCTCGCTGGCGTTCGTGGAGCGCTGCGCCATCCGGTTCTGCTCCTCCCGCACCTCGTCGGCGCTGGAGTTCAGCTCCTGGCTGCGCCGGGCCATGTCCGCCTCCATGTGCGACAGCGTTTCCTCCCGCAGGCGGAACTCGTCCTCCTTCGCCTTCATGGAGTCGCGTTCCTCGCGGAGCCGGGAGACCTCGGAAGTGAGCCGGGACTCCCGGTCCCGCAGGTCCATCTCGAGGGCCTTCATGGCCACCTCGAGGTTCGCCACCTCGCGCTCCTTCGCCATGACCTTGTCCTGGTAATCGCGGATCTCCCGGATGCGGACCTCCTCGTCCGCGGCCTGCATCGCTTCGAGCTGCTCAATCTGCATCTTGAGGGCGCTCTCGCGGAGTTCGAGCTCCTTGCCCATGCGGAAGACCTCGGACCGCTTCGCGTCCAGCGACTCGTTCTCCTGGTGCAGCCGTCCCTCGAAGTCCTTGAGCTCCTCGTCCATCTCGACGATGCGCGTCTCCTTCGTCTTCAGATCGGTGTCCTTGCGCTTCGTCTCGTTCTCCCGCTGGACCGCGGCGGTCTCCCGCGTCTCGATGATGCGCTTCGACTGCTGCACGGTGGCTTCGCGCTCCCGAAGCTCTCGCTCCTTCTGCGCCGACTCCGTTGTCTTCGCCTCGAGCTGGGCCTTGCCCTTCAGGACGACGGACTCGAGCTCCTTGAGCTCCCGGAATTGGTTGCCGGCCTTCGCCTCGAACGCCTCGAGCTCCTTCGTCCGGGACTCGGCGGTCGCCTCGATCTCGAGCGCGTTCCGTTCACGCATCTCCAGGTCGGTGTCCCGCTCCGCCAGCGCCTTCTCCTGGAACGCGAGCGCCTGGCGCTTCCGCTCGATGTCCGTCTCGATGGCGCGGATCTTGATCTGGCTGCTCTTCAGGATGGCGCGGTGGTCCGCGCGGGTGCTCGTGGCCAGGAGGTGCAGCAGGCTCCCGCTCACCTGGAAGAGGGCGCCGGAGAGGAAGAGGGTCAGGGCCAGGGCGTTGTCCGCGCTCGTGGTCGGCGGGCGGAAGAGGACGAGCCCGAGGAGAAGGATCGGGACGAGGACCGCGCCGGAGACGCTCGCGCCCTTCATCCCGCCGCGGCCCGACCAGGAGAGGGCGAGGCCGAGGATGGCGAGCGCCGGCCCCAGACCCGCGAGGGGGTGGAGGAGGTACGCGGGCGTGACGAGCGGGGTGTAGGCGACGCCGTAGACCACGAAGATCAAGAGGGTGACCGGGAGGATCACCGCCAGGGCGGAGACCGCCATGTGGCCCGCCGCGCGCTCCGAGGGCAGGTGCACCCACTTCAGGATCAACGCGGAGGTCCCGACGACGATCCCGACGCAGAGCGGGAGGAGCACGAGGAGTGTGTCGTTGTCGAAGAAGGGGGCGACCCGGGTCCCCGGCGGCAGGCCCGCGATGATCGACGCAAGGAACCCGGTGATGAAGTACGCCAGGAGGAGCGCGATCCCCGCGCCGTGGGCGGAGCGGCCGAGGTTCAGCTGGACCTCACCCTCGCGGGTGGCGGTGTCGGAAGGGCGATCGTCCGAAAGGGCCCACGGGGGGATCCCGGCCTCGGGCTCTTGACGCTTGGCAGGACGCTTCGACCGGCTACGGGCCACGCTAGTTCACCGGATGTGCCAACCTGACGAACGCGGGCCTTTACTTAAAAGCTGTCGGCGGATTCTCAGGGCCGTCGTTCTCGGCGGTGAGACTCACCACGCCCCGCGGACGGGACGAGGCCTTATCTTCGTCGCCGACCTTCCGGCGGCGATCCGATGCTGGCCGAAGGGAGCAAGGCCCCCGCATTCACGCTGACCGACCAGGACGGGAAGACCGTCTCGTTGGAGTCCTTCCGGGGGCGCACCGTGGTCCTCTTCTTCTACCCCAAGGACGACACCCCCGGCTGCACGCGCGAGGCCTGCGGGTTCCGCGACAACTGGTCGCGGGTGAAGTCGAAGGGCGCCGTGGTCGTGGGGGTGAGCCGCGATGACGCGGCGTCCCACGTCCGGTTCCGGGAGAAGTACGAGCTGCCGTTCCCCCTCCTCTCCGACCCGGACAAGGCCGTCCACCTGGCCTACGGGGCCTGGGGGAAGAAGGTCCTCTACGGCAAGGAGAGCGAAGGCGTGATCCGCTCGACGTTCCTGATCGGCGGGGATGGGCGCATCCTCAAGATCTGGTCCCCGGTGAAGGTGGACGGCCACGTGGACGCGGTCCTCGCCGCCCTGTAGCGTCGAAAGCTTCAATTCCGGGGCGGGGATGGCGGCCCTGTGATCCCGCCGAACGCCGCGGCCCCGAAGAACATCACCTTCTCGGACGCCCGGGTCGAGGAGAAGCTGCGCAACCAGCTGGTCTACCAGGCCTGCGTCTCGAAGAAGGAGATGGAGCAGCAGAAGTACTTCATGGGCAACCGCCTCGTGGTGAAGTTCCAGCAGGAGGTCATCGGCGAGGGCCAGATCATCCTCATCCAAAAGGTCACCTACCCCGAACTCACGCAGTACGACGCCGTGGTCGGCGGCTACGAGAAGCTGGACGACCTCCTCGGCGACGTGAAGGCCCGCGTCGGGATCGAGAAGACGCCCGAGAAGACCGAGTTCTTCAAGATCCTGTACCGCTGGCTCTGAGGCGTCGCCTCAATCCCAGGTTAGCGTGCTTCGTGCCACGTCGACCTCGTTCTCCTGGACGACTTCGTAGTCCTGGAGCGTCGCCGGGTACACCTGTTTCAGCTGCCGCAGGATCTCCACGGCCAATGCACGGATCTCCGGGTCCGCGAACGCGGTCGCCCGCATGCGGATGAAGTGCCGCCAGGCCCGAAGGTTCCCCGTCACAACGATCCGCGTCTCCGTCGCGTTCGGGAGCACGGAGCGAGCCGCCTCGCGGAGGGCCTTCCGCCGCGCCGTGCGGTCCTCGATGGCGGTGATCGCCGGGTCCTTCTGCAGGGCCTTGCGGATCTCCTCGTACTTCACCTTGGCGGTGGATGCCGCGTCCTCGAACGCCTTCAGCGCCTCCGGGTTCCCCGCCACGATCGCCGGCGGAATCATGTTCGCCTCGGACTCGTCGACATAGCGCGTCGAGCGCTGCGAGAAGCTGAGATGGCGGTGACGGACCAGCTCGTGGGTGAGCGCCCGCGTCGCTCCAACGATGTAGAAAGTGGCGATGGCGTGCTCGATGACGCTGAGGTGCCCGACGTCGAGGATGTGCCGGATGTAGTCGGGGTTCTTGGCGGTTTTCGGATTGGGTTTCGACCACGACTCGTAGCAGGCGCGGCCCGCCAACTCGATGAGCGCCTCGCCGGGACTGGCGGCGTCCGAGGTCCATTGCCCCCGCTGCCCGTCCCGCTCGTACCATCCGACCTCCGCTGGCGGCAGGAACTGCGTGCGGCCGACGAGCCACACGCGTAGTGGCGTCCCCAGGGCCGGAATGGCCCCTTCTTCCTCGATGTCCGTCGCCCCCGCCGCGGGAGCCCTCGCCGCCACATAAGCCTGGCGCCTGCGGAAACCTCTTGTAGGCCCGCCTCATGGGACGCACCGATGACGATCAAATCCTTTGAGCTGAGCAGCATCGACGCGAAGCGTCTGATGAAGCTCGTGCCCGGCCAGATGAACGTCCGCGTCGACCACAACTCCACGGTGACGTTCATGAACGTCCTGAACGACGCGGAGGCCTCGATCGACTTCCGCTTCTCCGCGAACTACCGCGCGCAGACCGAGGAGGTCATCGGCCTGATCAAGATCGAGGGCACGATCGTCTACCAGGGCAAGGCCCGGGACATCGTCAAGCAGTGGAGCACGACGCAGCAGATGCCCAACGAGGTCGCGACGGAGATCCACACCGCCATCATGACCACCTGCATCCCCGAGGCCGTCGTCGTCGCCCGCGACCTGCGCCTGCCGCCCCCGGTCCCGATCCCCCAGGTCCAGATTGCCGGCCCGCCGAAGCCGGCGCGCAAGGGCCCTGAGGTCATGTAAGCCCCGTCCCACACGGGGTGACGCCGCTGATGGCGGCAACGCGCTCGACCGCGACGCTACTTGATCATCCCGAGCGAGAACGAGCGGACGGTCACGTTGCTCTTGTTGTGCGTGTACTCGATCCACGCGCGGGACTGGACATCGCCGATTCCCTTGACCTGGAGGTACGTCTTCAGGTGCTCGAGCTTGAACTCGACGCTGCCGTCCATCACGGAGCCGATCATCTGGATGTCCTGCTCCTCGTGCATGCCCTTCTCGATCACGAACATCGCGACGGCCTTCTCCCGCTTGCGGCGGCCGGCGAGCGGCTGGAGGAACTTGAACGCGGTGGAGGTGTCGAGGTAGGCGATGAGGGTCGAGACGGAGCGGAACGCGAGGCGGTAGTACTTGTGCTTGGACTTCAGCTCCTTCCCGACCGCATCCACGGCCTTGAGGATGCCGTCATGGTCGGTCTGCTCGTTGACGTAGATCGTGTTCGGTTCGTCCCCTTCCGCGCCCATCGACCTCGAGTACGCGTCGACGTAGCGCACGAGGCCCATCTTCTCGTACTGCTCGTAGGACGGGAGGACGAACACCATCTCCTCGCGCAGGTCCGCCGGGGCCTTGTCCGTGAGTACCCAGACCACCGGGATCCCCTTCTGGAGCCCCTCCGCCATGAAGAGGTTCACGACCACCTCCTTCCCCGCGAACGGCGGGCCGATGACCATGACGTTCGAGCCGAACGGGATGCCCCCTAGGAGCAGGTCGTCCAGGCGCGCGATGCCGGTCTTGATCTTCTCGCGGGCGACCTCCGTCTCCCGCTCCTCGTCCCGCGCGTCGATCTCCTCCTCGACGAGGCCCTGCTCGCGCAGGCGGAGCTCCTCCATCTTCGACTTGAGGTACTTCTCCTTGTTCCGTACCTCCTCCTCCTTCATCGTGATCTCGCCCTTGAGCTGTTCGAGGCGCTGTTTCATCTCGAGTTCTTCCGTTGAACCGCCGGCGGCCTTCGCCTCCTCGAGCTTCCGCTTCTCCGCGTCGACGCGCTTGAGCTGGTAATCCACTTCCTGCTCGCGCCGCGTCATCTCCTCTTCCTTGTATTTGAGCGGCTCCGCGGCCCGCTTCCACTCCTCTTCCTTGAACTTCAACTCGTCCTTGAGGCGCTCGATCTCCTGCTCGCGGATGAGGATGGACTTCTCCTTCTGGAGCATCTCCGATTCCTTCTTCGCGAGGATCGAGTTGACCTCCCCGCTACTCTTCCCCGCCAGGGAGGCGGACTCGTCGCGTTGCTTGAGCTCGATCTTGATCTTGCCGAGTTCCGCCTCGGCGTCCGCGGCATGCTTCCGCAGCTCCGCCTCCTTCTTTGAGAACTCCTCCTCGCGCTGCCGGAGTTCCTCGGAGAGGCGCTGCTGGAGCTCGACCGAGGCGCCCGTCCCGCCGATGTCGATCTCCCCCTTCCCGGCGGCGGCCTGCAACGCCTTCATCTCCTCGCGCTGCGCGTTCAGCTCCGCCTCCTTCTGCGCGAGCTCCGCCTCGCGCTTCGCGACCTCCTTCTTGTCCCCAGATTTCCCGGACTGCAATTTCGTCTGGAGCGTCGCGACCAGGTCCTGCGTGCTCTTCAGCTGGATCTCGACCTTGCGGCGGCTGTTCGCCTCCGTCGTCAGCTGCTTCTTCATCTCGGCGCTGCCGGCCTTCGCCTGCTGCGCCTTCACGTACTTGATGACGGCGATGGACCCCTTCTTGATGTGCTGGATCTCTTCCTTGAAGTCTGTCGCCTTCTTCTCGGCTTGACGACTATGCTCCTTCAGGGCGGCGTTCTCCTCGATGATCTTCGTGTAGTCGATGCTCCCGGACTTGACCTTGTCCAGGTACGCGGCGAGCTCGGCGCGGAGGGCCACGACGTCCTCGGGAAGGGAGACGGCTGTGGCGGGAGTCGCCCCTGGCGCGGCCGGTGTGGGGGCCGTCTGCTGCGGAGGGAGCTCGAACACGGAGGGCAACGCGCTCGTGCTGTCCGTCCCCACCCATTCATCGAGAGAGCGCTCGTCGCCCACGAGCCACTTCCGCAGGGCTTCCGTGCCCGCGTCCTTGATCTTCACCATCGTGTCGCCGTTGGTCGACTCGCCGCCGAGCCAGGTCGCGAGTCCGTTCTCGCTCTCCCCCGCCAGCCAGCGACGCAAGGCGTCGTTCCCCGGGGGAGGCGACGCCCCGAGGAGGGCCGCCGCGCCGGTGCGCAGGGACTCTGCCTTCGCGTTGTCGAAGCCCGGGATCTCCACCAACTTGGCGACAGGCGCGTCGCGCAGGGACTCCAAGGAGGTGTACCCGCGTTCGAAGAGGACGGCGGCGTCGGACTCCCCGATGCCCTGGACGCCGGAGAAGACCCGGATCGCCTCCTCGCGCAGTAGCTCGCCGCGGGGCGTCGGCGCCGCAGACCCGTCCGCGCGTGCGCCACAGCGAGTGCAGAAGCCGTCCTGGCCGACGGTCCCGCCGCACACCTGGCAGGCGGGAACGGCTGTGTCCATCCTTCCCTTCTCCAACTCCTGGGCACCTCATGAAGTCGCCCCTGGGGGAGTCACCCAGGGAATTCTGCGGGCACTATGAGGGCCGCCTTATTTATAGGTTGCAGGGCCGGGCTCTCCGGTCCGGGGCGCCGGAAACCTTCTTATACGCTCGTCCACTTCGATGCGTTCGGCGTGTCGGGGATGGAGAAGCGCATCCATCTGCGCATCGACAAGGATGACGCCGCAGTGACGCTCAAGGATGTCCTCGACCGAATCGCGGAGATTCAGCGCGAACATCCCGAGCTCGACGTCTTCTTCGACGGCGACGAGTACGCGATTTGCTCTCGCCCCCGCCAGCCCGGACCCGCGGCACCTGCGTGACCGGGGCGTTCACCGCCGCAACGTACGCGCGAAGCCGTGGAGCGCCTCGAGCTGCGCCGTCTCGATCGCCCCGGCCAGCGTCCCGTCGATCTCCAGGATGCGCGCCCGGACCTGTTCCACCGCCTGTTCGACGCTGAGCCCTTTCCGGATCAGGTACGAGGAGATCATGGTCCCCGTGCGCCCGCGCCCCGCGTAGCAATGCACGAGCACCCGACCGCCGGCCGCGATCTCCCGGTCGACGAACGTGTTGAACTCCTCGATCTGCTCGGGGGTCGGCGCGGTGAAGTCCTCGACGCAGATCTTCAGATGACGCAGCCCCGCCTTGGTGACCGCCTCGATCCCGGGATCGTGGCACTCCAGGGAGACGACGGCGGTGAACCCGTCGCGTTTCAGAGAGGCGAGGTTCCAGGCGGCCTTCTGCGGGCCGCAGCGCCCGGCGAGGCGCCCGTCGTCGACGGTCCAGACGTGGTCCACGGGAAAGCTGAAATGCTCGTGGGTCTATGAACGTACGTGGCGCGCGGTCGGATGGTCCTCGGGCTCTACAACTCGTACGATCCCGTGAAGTTCCATGAGGCCCATCGACGCGCCCTGGCCCGCGCGGGCCCGTTGGCCCTCGCCTACGACGCGAACCTCGCGACCTTCGGGTTCCCGTACCCGCCGGAGCTCCAACAGCCGAAGGAGATCGTGCGGTGGGTCGCGGGGACGACGACAATCGGGGAGGGCGGGCTGTACCTGAGGGAGCTCGCGGACCTCGGCCGGTTCCAGGTGTTCGAGTTCCCCCGCCGCGGGTTCCCCGCGCAGTTCGGGGCGGTCGTGGTGACCACCGCCAAACCGGACGCGAAGAAAGTGCTCACCGCCGCCAAGGCGGCCGGCATGCTCGCCGCGGGAAAGTCGCTGCTCCTTGTGTTCGGCCTCGGCCCGCACGGCCTCGAGGCGACCGAAGTCGGCGGGATGGCGGGGTACCACCTGGACATCACGGGGAAGCAGTACTCCCTAGAGACCGCTACCGCCCTGGGGGCGGTGCCCGCCGCGATCGCGGCGCACCTGGACCATTGAGGGACCTGACCGCCAAGCGTGCCAATCGACACGGCGCCGGCCGCTCAGGAGATCACGAGGAGGACGTCCGTCGGGGTCACCGCGTCCCCGGGACGAGCGTGGATGGCGGTGATCGTCCCCGCCACCGGAGCCGGCACCTCACTCTGCATCTTCATGGCCTCGAGCACGAGCAGAGGCTGGCCCTCTTTCACGGCGTCTCCGACGGAGACGAGCACGGAGACGGCGCGGCCGGGCATCGGGGCGCGGACCTCGTGCCGGCCTTGGGCGGTCAGGAGGACTTCGGCGCCGGCCTCGAGGTCGGGCTCCCACTCCACCCGCCTCTCCTGGCCGTCGATCGCGACCCCGCCGGCGGTGACGCGGAAGGCCCGTGTCCTCCCGCCGATGCGGAGGGCGTTCCGCTCCCGGTCGACCGTCCCTACGAACGTCTCCCCGTCGACGGTGGCGGTGAACCGTTGGCCCTCCAGGGAGACGTGGACCCGATGCCGCCGTCCGTCGAGGGTCAGGAAGAGGCGCATCAGCTCCGCCTCCCTGGGGCGGACCCGGAGGCCCATGTCGACGGCGGCGAGGGCCGGAACGAGACCCGTCGCCGGGATCGTGCGGCGACCGAATGCTCCACCGCCAAGAGCACCGCCACGGTCGCGGCGTCCTCGCGCTCCCCATGGGCCATCGACCGCAGGGCCGCCTCGATGCCTTCCTCCTCGATGAACCGCGTGCTGAGCGCTCCCGAGCGGAACGCCGGCGCCTGCAGCGAGGCCAGGTGGAATTCCCGGTTCGTGACGACGCCCTCGACACGGAGCTCGTGAAGTGCGGCGGTCATTCGTGAGACGGCGGCGTGCCGCGTGGACCCCTGCGTGACGATCTTCGCGATCAGGGAGTCGTAATCGGGCGGAATCATGGAGCCGGTCATGATGCCGGCATCGACGCGGACCCCCGGCCCACCGGGCGCATGGAATTCCGTCAAGGTCCCGGGACTGGGGAGGAAGTCATGCAGGGGGTCCTCCGCATTGATCCTGCACTCCAGCGCGTGCCCTCGCCAGACCACGTCCTCCTGGGCGATGCCGAGGTCCTCTCCGGCCGCGATGTGCAACTGCAGGCGCACCAGGTCCAGGCCCGTCACCGCCTCCGTCACCGGGTGCTCCACCTGGAGGCGCGCGTTGATCTCGTTGAAGTGGAACTCGCCGTCCTGGAGGAGGAACTCCGCCGTCCCGGCGTTCGCGTACCCCATCGCCGCCATCCCGCGGACGACCTTCTCGCCGAGGTCGCGCCGCATCTCCGGGGTCACCGCCGGGGACGGGGCCTCCTCGATCAGCTTCTGGTGGCGGCGCTGGATGCTGCACTCGCGCTCGCCGAGGTGGATCGCGTGCCCGTGCCGGTCCGCGATGTACTGGATCTCGATGTGACGGGGACGAGGGAGGTACTTCTCGAGGAAGACCGTCGGGTCCTTGAACGCCGTCCTCCCGGTGCTCACCGCCATGGTGTAGAGGCGCTCCATGTCCGCCTCTGTCTCCACGACATGCATCCCGATGCCCCCGCCGCCGCCGGAGAGCTTCAGGATCACGGGGTACCCGATCCGCGCCGCCTCGGTCTTCGCCTCCTCCGCGTCCCGCAGCGCCTCCGAGCCGGCGGTCACCGGGACCCCGTAGGCCTTCATCTGGCGGCGGGCCTGGAGTTTGTCGCCCGCGAGTCGCATCGCCGCCGCGGACGGTCCGACGAACGCCACACCCGCTTCCTCGCAGGCCGCGGGGAATGCCGGGTTCTCGGCGAGGAAGCCGTAGCCCGGGTGGACCGCCTCGGCGCCAGATTGGCTGGCGATTTCGAGGATTCGGTCGATACGGAGGTAAGAATCGCGCGGAGGGGCGGGGCCGAGGCGGTGGGACTCCGCCATGAACCGGAGGGGGTACGCGCCCGCGTCGGCATCGGAGTACACGCCGATCGGCTGGATCCCCAGCTCCCGGGCCGCGCGCGCGACACGGACCGCGATCTCGCCGCGGTTCGCGATCAGGATCTTCCGGAACACCGCCGGCGGCAGGGGGGAGCCGCGCAAAAGGCTTGCGCGGTGGCGGCTGCCGAGGGTTGACCCTTAAGTACTCCAGCGGAAGTCCCCCGCCCGGGTGGCCACGGTGGCGGAGAAGTGGAAGATCGAAGGCGAATGGGTGAACTCGTGCAACTGCGACTCGGGGTGTCCGTGCCTCTTCTACGCGGACCCCACCCAGGGCACCTGCGAGGCGCTCGACGCGTTCTCGATCGAGGAGGGGAGCTACGGCCGCACGAAACTCGACGGGCTCAAGGTCGTGCTCGCCTCGAAGTCCCCCGGGAACTTCTGGAAGGGGAACTGGACGGCGGCGGCCTACTTCGACGAGAAGGCGAACCCCCCGCAGCGGAAGGCCCTGGAGACCCTCTTCGGCGGGAAGGCGGGCGGCCCGCTCGCGGCGATCGCCGGCCTCATCGGGAACATGAAGGGGATCAAGTACGTCCCGATCTCGATGAACCCGAAGAAGCTCCATGTCAAGATCCCTGGCATCCTGGAGTACCAGTTGAAGCCTACTGAGGGCGGGGAGAAGGGGAAGCCCATCCAGGTCATCAACAACCCGTTCGCGCCCGCCATGGACCCCATGAACATGGGGATCGGGGTGAAGGCGCACTTCAAGGACTACGGGATGACGTTCGACAACGTCGGGAAGGACGGGAACTGGTCGCGTTTCAAGATGAGCGGGCCCTGAAGGTGCCAAAGCCCGACACGGGGGCCGCTCCAGCCCGCGCGCTCAGATGACCTCGACGTAGGCCACGGTCGGGCAGCCTCACCCTCCGTCCTGGGGTCCCTGCAACCCTCGGGCCATTCGGGTTTTCGATCTCTACGGCGCGTTTCCCGGAGGAGCCTCTCCGTCCTTCTTCTTGCGCTTGCGCATCGCCAGGAGGGCGATGAGGACGAGCAGGACGAGGAGCGCGACGGCCCCGCCGACGATGAGCATCGTGTTGTCCGCCGGGGTTGCCGGCGGGGTCCCAGCATCCACGACCGTGATCGTCACGGTGGCGGTGTCGGTGTTCGTGCCGTCACTGACGGTGAGGGTGAACACGTACGTCCCCGCCACCGTCGGGGTGAACGTCGGGGTCGCCGTGTTGGCGTTCGTGAGCGTTGCGGCGGGCCCGCTGGTCCTGACCCACGAATAGGTCAGGGTATCTCCCTCCGGGTCGAAGCTCTGGGTGCCGTTCAGGGTCACGAGGGTTCCCACGGTGACGTTCCCCCGGTTCTGGCCGGCGTTGGCGGTGAGCGGCCGGTTGGCGACGGTGATGACGACCGAGTCGGTGTCGTTCCCCCCCATGCCGTCATCCACCCGAAGATCGAACGTGTAGGTCCCCGGCAAGGTCGGGGTAAAGGACGGCGAGGCAGTGCTGCCGCCGGTCAGCGTGACGGCCGTTCCCGCAGACTGCGTCCACGAGTAGGTCAAGGTGTCGCCGTCGGCATCGGTCCCGGTGCCGTCGAGCGTTGTGGACTCGTTCGTGAACTGATTCTCCTGGTCCGGTCCCGCGGCCGCCGTCGGGGCGCGGTTCAGCACATCCGGGGCGTCGGCGGGGGAGGCCGGCCAGTCCGCAGCGGCATTGGCCATGGCATCGCTGGCGGTGAAGTAGTAGGTGTAGTCGGTCGCCCGCATCGGCAGAGTGGTGGTGAACGAGTAGATCTTCCCGTCTGTGACGTCCACGTCCAGCCCGTCCACCGCCGTCATGGAGAACGGACTCCCGGTGATGTCCGACCCCCCCTGGAAGATGTGCACGCGCGGGTCGCCCGCCGCCGGAAGGTCGTTGTCCGTGTCGGTGTACATCACGCGGAACGCGAAGGACGTGGCCAGGGTGCCCGTTTCTGGGTCGAGGCCGTCCGCCACGTAGTTCACTTCGCCCGTCGCGCCGAGTACAGGGGCTCCCGAAGCCAAGGTAAGATCCAGCTTCGCCACGATGATGTCGGTGTTGCCATTGAACGTATCGTCATAGGCACCGGCGGTGGCGGGGAAGTCCGAGGAGTATGTACGGCCCGACACGTACGCCATGCCGGAGGCGTCGATGTCGATGCCCCAGAGGATCTCGGCGCCAGTCCCCCCCAGGAGCGTGGCGTAGGGGAGGGCGCCGCCCGAGGCGTCCAGCTTCGCCACAAACCCGTCGTAGACGCCGTTGAGGCTCGTGTCGTAGGCGCCTGCCGTGGCAGGGAAGTCAAAGGAACCGGCGGTGCCGGCGACATAAGCGATGCCCGAAGTGTCGACGGCGATGCCGTATCCGACGTCGTCACCGACGCCGCCCAGGTACGTGGCGTAGACGAGGCCGCTGCCGGTCGCGTTCAGCTTCACCACGAAGGCGTCGGAGATAACGTTGAACGTCGTGTCGTAGGCGCCAGCCGTGGCGGGGAAGTCCGTGGAGTCCGTGGCGCCGGTCACGAACGCGCGGTCGGAGGTGTCGACAGCTATCCCGTAGGCGTAGTCGGCTTCGACCCCGCCAAGGTACGTGGCGTAGGCGAGGCTGCTCCCTGTCGCGTCCAGCTTCGCCACGAAGGCGTCCCAGCCTCCGCTGTACGTTGTGTTGAAGGCGCCCGGCGTGGCGGGGAAGTCCGTGGATTCGGTCTGACCGGTCACGTAGGCGTTGCCGGAGGAGTCGACCGCAATGCCGAAGGGGTATTCCTCGCTGCTCCCGCCGAGGAAGGTGGCGTAGGTGAAGACGGCGCCCGCGGCGTCCAGCTTCGCCACGAAAGCGTCGACGCTGCCCGGGGGGCCGTTGTACGTCGTGTCGAACGCACCTGGCGTGGCGGGGAAATCCGCGGAGCGCGTCCGACCGGTGACGTAGGCGCTGCCGGAGGTGTCGATCGCGATGCCATAGGCCTCCTCGAAACTGCTCCCACCGAGATAGGTGGCATACACGAGTCCCGTGCCCGTTGCGTTCAGCTTCACCACGAAGGCCTCGTCGCCCGGGTTGTACGTCGTGTCGTTGGCGCCCGGCGTAGTGGGGAAGTTCGAGGACCCCGTGGTGCCGGCCACGTACGCGTTACCGGAGATGTCGACGGCGATGCCGCGGCCCTCGTCGAAGTCGCCGCCGCCCAGGTACGTGGCGTACATGAGGCCGGTGCCCGTCGCGTTCAGCTTGGCGACGAAGGCGTCCCAGGCTCCGCCGTACGTTGTGTTGAAGGCGCCCGGCGTGGCGGGGAAGTCCGTGGACAGCAGGCTGCCGGTCACATACGCGTTGCCAGAGGCGTCGACAGCAATGCTGAGACCGCGGTCTTCATCACCGCCGCCCAGGAACGTGGCGTAGATCAAGGGGTCGATCACCAGGGTGCGGGAGTCGTCCCGGCCGTCGCAGGCGAAACCGACGGCGAGCGGACCGTGGGGGACGAAGGCGCACGCGACCTCTTGTTCATCTTGGAAGGCGAAGGGCGTCTGCTCTCGCAGGTCCCCCAGGGCCGTCGCGAGGACGAGCTCGCCGCCATCCACGCGCAGGCCGTCGATGCCCTCGTAGGCCATGCGAATGACCGAGGGGTCCGCGCCGGGGGCGAGGATGAAATCGTACTTCAGCCGGCCGTCCTGGATCCGGTAGACGAGGTCGATGCCGTCGTAGAGGTTCTCGTAGCGCACTTCGGCGTAACTGCGCACGCCGGTGTGCCATGCGGACGGGTCGTTGCCGAGGAAGTAGTTGCTCCGATGCGGCATCACCTGCACGCCCTCGGGCAGGACACGATTCGATCCTTCGAACGAAAGGCGCACGAGGACGCCTCGGAGGGCCGGGGCGTCCCGGATCTCGAGACTCTCCCGTTCCAACCTATCCGCTGCTGAACGGCCCATGGGGGAGGGAGCGGATCGGTCCTCCACGAGCTTGAGGACGACCGCGCTCTCAGCGAAGCCCGCGGCCAAGTCCCCCGAGGAGTAGAAACGGATCCCTTGGTCCAGCACCTGTCCCGCGTTCTCGGTGAAGAAGCCGCCCGGCATCTGGAGGTCAGGTGTTCGGATCTCTGGGACCGCCGGAGCGGTGGCGGGGGACACCGAGGCGATCGCGGTGAAGGCGACCCCCAGCAGCAACACGGTTGCCGCCATGACTTTCCAAGTGCGATTCTCCTCTCGACCCGACTTCTCTCTCATGACGGGCTCTACACAACGGACTACTTAACGCTGAGCGGCGTCCAGGGAATCGCCACTCGCAGCATCCGGTGAATCACAGGGGGATGTTCCCGTGCTTCCTTGCCGGTCGCGCTTCGCGCTTGGAGTGCAGGACCTTGAACGCGGCGACCACCCGAGGACGCGTCTCCTGCGGCTCGATGATGTCGTCCAAGTACCCCATCTTGGCGGCGATGTACGGGTTCGCGAATTTGGCCTTGTAGTCGGCGACCAGCTCCGCCGCCTTGGCCTTGGGGTCCTTCGCCGCTTCGATCTCCTTCTTGAAGATGATCGGCACGGCGCCGTCGGGCCCCATCACCGCCAACTCCGCCGAAGGCCAGGCGAAGTTGAAGTCGCCGCGGATGTGCTTCGAGCACATCACGTCGTACGCGCCGCCATAGGCCTTGCGCGTGATCACGGTCACCTTCGGCACCGTGGCCTCGGCGAACGCATAGAGGAGCTTCGCCCCGTTCCGGATGATGCCGCCAAACTCTTGCGCAGTGCCCGGGAGGAACCCAGGAACGTCCACGAAGGTCAGCAGAGGGATGTTGAACGCGTCGCAGAAGCGGACGAACCGCGCGCCCTTCGTGCTGGAGTCGATGTCCAGCGTCCCCGCCAACCAGTTCGGCTGGTTCCCGACGACCCCAATCGAATGCCCGTCCATCCGTGCGAAGCCCACGACGAGGTTCTTCGCCCAGTGCTCGTGCACTTCGAAGAACGAGCCGTGGTCGACGACCCGCCGGATCGCGTCGCGCATGTCGTACGGCTTGTCGCTCTCGCGCGGCACGACCGTGTCGAGTTCGCGGTCCTGGCGGTGAGCGTCGTCCGTCGGTTCGAGGGAGGGCGGCTCCTCGAGGTTGTTGGAGGGGATGTAGGACAGCAGCCGCCGGAGGATCTCCAGGGCCTGGCGCTCGTCCGTAGCGGCGAAGTGCGCGACCCCGGACTTCTCCGCGTGCGTCATCGCGCCGCCGAGCTGCTCGAAGGAGACCTCCTCGCCCGTGACCGCCTTGATCACCTCCGGCCCGGTGATGAACATGTGCGAGGTCTTCTGCGCCATGACCACGAAATCCGTGATGGCGGGGGAGTAGACGGCGCCGCCGGCGCAGGGCCCGAGGATCGCGCTGAGCTGGGGGACGACGCCGCTCGCCTGGACGTTCCGCCAGAAGATCTCCGCGTAGCCGCCGAGGGAGATCACGCCCTCCTGGATGCGCGCGCCGCCGGAGTCGTTGAGGCCGATGACGGGGGCGCCGACCTTCACTGCCAGGTCCATGATCTTGCAGACCTTGGCGGCGTACATCTCGCCGAGCGAGCCGCCGAAGACGGTGAAGTCCTGGGAGAAGACGAACACGGTGCGGCCATCGATCGTCCCGTGCCCGGTGACGACGCCGTCGCCTGGAACGCGTTTCTTGTCCATGTCGAAGTCCGTGGTCCGGTGCTCGACGAACGCGTCCGTCTCGACGAACGAGTCGTGGTCCAGGAGGATCAGGAGGCGTTCCCGGGCGGTGAGCTTGCCCTTGGCGTGCTGCTGCTCGATGCGCTCCTTCCCGCCCCCGAGCGTGGCCTCTTCCTTGCGGCGGCGAAGGTCCAGGGTGCGGTCGTCCTCCGATGGCATGGTCTTCGTCGCGGGGATGGGCGGGCGGTTATTTACGTTCCCCTCGTCGGCCTCTCCTCGCTTCCGGGAGGTGTTGGAGGCGGACCCGCGGCACATTGCCTCCAGGCGGCACGGGTTCCCCGCCAATCGGGGCCGGCACTCGGCGGATCCGCTGAGGATCCACCCCGGCTTGAGGCGGTGCGAGGCAAGGCGGAGGGATAGCGCCGCCGACCCGCGCCGGACCCCAGCCGACCGTCGCCGGAACCACGCCCGGTGGAGGAGCTTCTTCTCCAATCCGCACGGCGCCGCCGCCAGTTCGATTTGACCCTCCGCGGGCTCGAGCGGGTCCGCTGCCGGATGGCGGCGATCCTCTTCGTCTCGGAATCATCGCTCGGCGGATCGGGGGAGTACCTGCGCCGGTTTGCCGCGGGTCCGTTCCCGTCCGCCGAGGACCCACGCCGGGTGGAAGAGGAGCGCTTCCAACCCGCCGAGGACCTCGACCAGTCAGCGGAGGACCCCGTCCACTTGGCGGAGAACCCCTTCCAACCTGAGGAGCCCCAGTACCGCTTGGCGGAGGACCCGTTCCGCTCGGCGGAGCCTCGGTTCCAAGTGGCGGCGGACCCGTTCCGCTCGGCGGAGCCTCGGTTCCAAGTGGCGGCGGACCCGTTCCGCTCGGCGGAGCCCCGGTTCCAAGCGGCGGCGGACCCGTTCCGCTCGGCGGAGCCCCGGTTCCAAGCGGCGGCGGACCCGTTCCGCTCGGCGGAGCCCCGGTTCCAAGTGGCGGCGGACCCGTTCCACTTGGAAGAGCTCCTCTTCCGGTCCGCGGCAGCCCACGGCGAGGTCGGTCCGATGCGCTTCGTTCTCGCCGCTGAGAACTCCACGAAGGTAATATACCCCCTCCGTCAACACTTCAGCCGAGTCCCGCGGGGGCGGGACCCGAGACGATACGCGAGGAGGAAACGACGATGGCCAGAACACAGACCGAGATCCCGGGGTTCGCCGAGAACGTGCGGCAGGGTCTGCTCCGGGTGCGCGACGCGATGAAAAAGGCCGGGCATTCGCCGGATGAGATCGACGCGATCCTCCAGGCACAGATCGAGAAGATCCTGGAGCTGAACGCGCGGCGAGGGGAGTTGCAGCGCGAGCTGCTGTCCACCACCGCCACCCTCCGCAAGGAGTTCCAGAGGGCCGACTGGATGGCCTCCGGGTACCTCGACGCCGGAATGGGGGCCGTGGGCAAGGGGAGCGACGACGCGAAGAATCTCCGGCGCCTCCGCAGCCGGATCCGGAATCCGGCGCCTGCGGAAAGCCGCTCAGAACCGGGACCGCCGCCGTAGCGGGCATGGATTCCGGGGCGGACGCGGCGCCTACGGTTTGGATTCCATCGCTCCTTAGACCGGTGCGCAGTCTCATGGTCACGCGGACCACGGGGACCAGGAAAGGCACTGAATTGTGCCATGCGTCCCCTGTCCCATGGGAAGAACCATAGCAGCGGTCGCCATTCTCTTCGGGCCACGCTCAGGGAGCGAGGCTTTCTAGGAAGGAGGTTGAGGGCATGAAAGACAAGAGTGGAAACTCGAAAGGAACGAATCGTGGAACGTTGAGGGAGCGAGGAAGGGTGCCGGTCGCCATCGCGGCGGTCGCCTTGTTGATCGGAACCACGCTGGCGATCGGCGGCGCGCCGCCAGCGCCTGGTGACGGGGGAGGGCCGTTCTTCACGTACACCGTGAAGTGGACGTGCTTCCTCCCGACCCCGTCCACGCCCAGTGTCGCCAGAGCCTTCGGGCTCGTCCCCGGCGAGTACCGGACTGCGATCACCCTGTACAACCCCTTCGCGAACGGACCCTTGGCAGTGGACCATCACTTCGTCATCGATGGCCGGTTCATCACAGTCGCGGGGGGGGAAGTGATCTACACTGACGGTGAGAGCAGGACCTTGAGGAGCGCGGTAGGCGCCGGGCGAGGGGCCGCGGTCGACATCTGCGACCTTCTGCGAGAAGGGGTTTGGGTCATCCCAAGGTTGGGAGACTTCTCAAATGCCCACGGCTATCTCGTCTTGCGCGCCACCGCGGCGAACCTCGAGGTCTACGCGCAATACACCTCCCTCGCCTATGAAAAGGGGTCCGTCACGACGAGCCCGAATACCGGAATCTCCACGGATGTCGAGCGGATCTCCCCCATGGAGTGCCCGGCGCCGTGCACCCTGGGCGAGAAGAAGCCGATCGTGTCCGTCACGGCCGCGGACTCGGACGCCCACGAATCCGGGGACCCCGGGACCTTCACGGTCTCGCTCGATGCGCCCACCGCCTCGGCGGTCGACGTCTCCTTCACCCTGGGCGGCAGTGCGACGGAGGGCTCGGACTACACGCTGGTCCCCCGGCAGGTCCTCATCCCCGCCGGGAGCACCACCGTGGACGTCACCGTCCTGCCCATCGACGACACGCGGCACGAAGGGGACGAGACGGTCGTGTTCATCCTGAACGGGACGAACGACTACGATCTTGGGGCGTCCACGCAGGCGACCGTGACGATTCACGAAAGTCGAGGTCGATGAAGTCCACTCAGGAGACCCCCTCCCTAAAGGCGTCCTGGGGACGGCCCCCGGGCCCTTCAAGGTCCAGGTGGAGGATTCTCTGGATCTGAAGGCCCGGCGTGGGAGTTGAGGGAGGGGCGACTGGCGGTCACCGCCAGTCTCCGTGGAAGTTCCGGAACGCGGACTGGATGGCCCTCGGGTAGATCGACGCCGCCATGGAGGCCGTGGGCGAGGGGAGCGACGACGAGAAGAACCCCCGGCACCTCCGCAGCCGCATCAGGATGCCGGCTGCGGCCAGTGGAACGGAACAGGCACTGGACATCAGGCCTCCCCCGATGCACCGGCCCGGCAGCGCCGCGACACCTGCGTGGGCGCAAGGGAGAAGACCGTCGTCGACATCAATGGCGGGTCAAGGGGGCGACGCCCTTCGCCAAGGCTTTAAGCCCTTGTCGGGATGCGCGGCGCACAGGCGATGAGGCTCGCCTCAAACCGCCCGGTGCGGGCCGATAGCTTCTACCTCTTCCCAACCGCACCAGACCCCAAGGAAGAACCATGGTCGATTGGGCGGCCCTCTTCGTCATCCTGAGCCTCGTCGTCCTCGCGGCGGCTCTCTCCCTGTGGCTCGGCCTGTCGGCGGCCATCGTGGAACTCGTCCTGGGGATGATCGCCGCGAACTTCCTCGGCGTCACGACCGTCGGCCAGGACTGGATGGCTTTCCTGGCGGGGGTCGGCAGCGTCGTCCTGACTTTTCTCGCGGGGGCCGAGATCGACCCCGCGGCGTTCCGGAAGACATGGAAGGCGAGCGTCGCCATCGGGCTGGTCTCCTTCCTCGCTCCATTCCTCGCCGCCTGGACGTTCACCTGGGTCGTCCTCGCGTGGACGTTCGAGGCCTCCTTAATCGCGGGAGTCGCCTTGTCGACGACCTCAGTGGCGGTGGTCTATGTCGTGCTCGTGGAGAGCGGCATGAGCCGGACCGACACGGGGAAGTTGATCCTCTCCTCCTGCTTCGTCACTGACCTGGGGACGGCGGTGGCGCTGAGCACGCTGTTCGTCCGTCCGAACGTCTACATTATCGTCCTGATCGTCGCGCTGGCCGTCTGCACCCTCACGCTCCCGCGGGCCTTCGCGTGGCTCTTCTCCCGACTCCGCGACCGCGGGGGGGAGCTGCCGGTGAAGCTGACGCTGCTCCTGGTGGCGGGCTTGGCGGCGCTCGCCACGCTCGCGGGCTCCCACGCGGTCCTTCCCGCCTACGTCCTCGGCTTGCTCCTGGCCGCCGTGTATGGGGCTCACCGGGATGTGCTCCTGAAGGTCCGGACGATCGCCCTCGCCTTCTTGACGCCCTTCTTCTTCCTGAACGCGGGGATGAACGTCTCCCTGGCGGCGGTCGTGACGGGGGCTTCGCTGGTCGCGCTCCTGTTCGTCGTGAAAGTGGGTGCGAAATTTGCCGGGGTCCTCCCGCTGAGCTGGAGGTTCGCTCGACGGGACGCGGTGTACACCACGCTCCTCATGAGCACCGGGCTGACCTTCGGGACGATTTCCGCGCAGTACGGCCTCAGCGCCGGGATCATCGACCGGACCCAGTTCTCGGTCCTCGTCATGGTGGTACTCCTCACCGCCATCCTCCCGACCGTCGTCGCCCAGAAGTGGTTCCACCCCGCCAGCCCGGAGAGGCGGTCAGTACGAGCGCAGAGTTCTCGAACCAGCGGAGAAGCGCGCGGCCCGCGATGACGTGGCCATACCTTGGTGTTCCATGACCAAGCCTCGGTTGGACCGAGAAGGCCGGCGAGGCGGTCATCGGGCCAAGTGGCGGCATTTGGGTACGTGGAGGAGCGCCAGGCCTTCGCCAAAGGGCAAGGGCCGACGACATCGCTCGGGAAACGTTCTTAGGTCGCGGGCGAACTCTTTTCGGGCATGGCGAACAAGCAGATCGTGACCTTACCGGGTGAAGGAAAATCACTGTCGATGGGTGGTCTCGGCGTTACCTACAAGGTTCTGTCCGAGGACACGGATGGAACGATCGCCGTGGTCGAGCATCCGATCGAACCGGGGCGGCTTGTTCGGCCGCACACGCACACCCGTGAGGACGAGATCTCTCATGTCGTTCAGGGCAACGTCGGGGTCAAGGTGGGGGAGCAGGAACTCCTCGCCACGCCCGGCACCTGGGTCTTCAAGCCTCGAGGAACCCCGCACGCGTTCTGGAATCCCGGGTCAAAGACAGCGCGGATCATCGAGATCATCGTTCCCGGCGCCTTCGGACGCTACTTCGAGGAGCTCGCCGCGGCCCTGAACGCGGGCGGGCCGCCGAACCAAGAGAGGCTTGCCGCGGTGGCCCGAAAGTATGGACTCACCTACGAGATGGACTGGGTTCCCGCCCTCAAGGAGAAGTACAACTTGAAACTGCTGGGGGAGTAACGAAGTCCTGTCGTCCCGCTTGGCCATCTGCCACTTCCAGATGTGATCTTCGAGAGCCGGGACGCGGAGCGCGTGGTAGAGCTGCCGGAGGGAATTGGTTACGGGGGACATGCGTGGTCTTTGCGTGAAGGCTGACAACCGGAAGATTGTCGTCACGCGAAATCGTAGGGCGGGGGGCTTCCTCGCCGATGTGGTGGGCCTACGGAGAAAGCGGTGCGGAACGCGAGGGATGGCATCATCGCCCAGACGAGGGCGCCCGAGTCCTTGGACCTCGGCTTCGGCAACCTCTGTCGAGTGGTTCGGCGGCAGTCGAATCGGCGCGGGCCGCCTCGTAGGTCGGAAGAGTGTGAGACGTCAACGGTATCCTCGGCCGCGCACGAACACCTCGATGACCTTGACCTCGTGGCCCACCACCGCGTACACCGCCCGATAGTCGCCGATGCGGAGCCGGTACTTCGGGGGAACAGTGCCTCCGAGGAGCCGGATGTCCGCCTTGGGCCGGGGTCGAAAGGGGTCGTCCTCAAGAACTTTCAGTCCCCGAACGATTCGGCTTTGAACGTCCCTGGGGACCTTGCGCAGCTGCCGCGCGGCGGTCTCGGAGAGCGTAACCCGGAAGCTCATAGCTCAGCGAGCGGGATGAACTCCTCTTCCTCGAGAATCCGGTTCCACCGGGCATCGAGCTCCTTGATGGAGGCCCGCTCGACCAAGTCCCGGATGACATCGTCGTAGGTCTGCCCCTTGGTGCCGAGGCTGCGGAGCATCTCCTTCGTCTCCGTGCGAAGGGAGACCGTCGTCGTAGCCATCGGGGGTAGCCATGGACGCCATGCTACTTATAGGTCTCCATGGTAGCTCCCGTGCAACCCCTCCGCACGTGGCCTGTCCCGAGATCAGGACCCGGACGCCGCGTCCCCGCGCGCCCAGAGGTCCAGCAGCGCCTTCGCGAACCGGTCCGGCTGCAGCCGCTGAGGCGGCGCGAAGTGGTGGGTGCCGTCGTAGCACTCGACGCGGGCGTCGGGGAAGATTCCCGCGAGCCGGTTCTGCTTGATCTCCTCCACGAAGGCGCTCTGGTCCCCGTAGGGCAGGTACACAGGTCTCCTGAACTCCCGGAGCCGCGTGTGGTCAAGGTCCCCCGACTGGAACGCCGCGATGAAGGCGCGCAGCCCCGCGGGCCGCTTCACCATCCACGACGGGGGTGCCCCGGCCGGGAACGACCAGGAGACCCCGGGCTTCAGTCCGAGTCGCACGAACTCCTTCATGAACTCCCCGCCTTCGGCCGCCTCGTTCCGCCGCTCCGCGGCCCAGTACTGTTCCTCCTCGGGCGTCCAGCCCGAGTTCCCGATCCACGCGGGCTCGATGAGGGTGAGGCTGCGGAGCCGGTCGCCGTGGGCGAGGACGAACTTCAGGGAGATCGCCCCTCCGCCGGAGTAACCGACAAGGTGGAAGGTCCCGAGACCTGCCTGGTCGGCCGCCCTCCGGATCGCATCGACCTCGGTGTCCAGCGTCCAATGCGTCGGCGGCGTGTCGCCGACGTAGAGGTCGTGGTCTTTCAGGAGGGGATGCACGCGTCCGCCGAGCGCGGCGAGCAGCTCGCCGTACGTGATGGCGGCGGGATTCACGCCTCCTGGTATGAAGGCCACGGGGAACGGGACGGCCACGGTGAAGGAGATGGCGGTTTGCCATTTGTACGTTGTGCCGGACTCGCCCGTCGTGGGAGGTGGCGCTCCTCCGGTTTGCTACTTGTACGCAACATCGACGAAGCCTGCTCGACCGTTGACTGGCATAGGCGATCCCCATCGATCCCCGTCAGAAGTGCGAAGTCCGTGTCAAGGGCCATGCCGAAGACCGCCGATCGGACCGTGGCCTCCCCCTTCGCGACCTGGAAGTGGCGGTGCGGCGGGGACGCTGGCGGCCCCGCAAGGACGGACGCCACGACGTTGACCATGGGAAGTGGACGGTAAGGGTTATGCTGGGGCATTGCAATATCGCAGTCGACACCGTAATGCGGCGGTGACCCGTCGATGAAAGCCCACATGAACTGCCCGTACTGCGACGCCCTCATGGTCCAGGAGATGGGTCTCGTCTCCTTGCACGGACTCCCCCTGGGCTGGTGGCCGAAGCTGGTCTGCTCGGGGTGCGGGGAGGTGTTCCACCCGATGCGGACCTCACTGGCCCTAGAGCGGGAGGCAAAGCGCCTCGGGCTGTGGGGGCGGACGTTCTCCCGGTGGCCGAAGTGGGCCCGAGAGGCGGCCCGGAACGGGCAGGGACGGCCTGTCAAACGTACCGCAAGCCCGCGTCCACGACCTCGTGTCGCTGCCCCGCCTCGTCAACGAGCACGAGCGCCCCACTCGTTGTGATGTCCGCCGCCACCCCGGTCACTTTTCCCCCCTTGGTCTCCGCCACGACGCGCTTCCCGATCGTCGTGCACAGCCCCCGGTACTCCTTGAAGAGCATCGCGCGGCTCGCGGACTTGTAGCGGTTGTAGAGGGCGTCGTAGTACGGCGCGAAGTACCCGAGGAACTCCTCGTGGGAGACCTTCCGCTCCTCGTGCTGGATGCTCGTGATCTCGCCACGGAGTGCCTCGGGGAAGTCCTCGAGGGACACGTTCGTGTTCACCCCGATGCCGATCACCGCGAAGAACCGGTCGCGGCGGTGGACGCCCTCTCCCAGGATACCACCGATCTTCTTCCCCATGAAATGCACGTCGTTCGGCCACTTCAGGTAGGCGAGCACCCCGTAATGCCGAATCGCCTTGACCACGCTGATCCCCGTCAGCAGCGCGAACGGCGCCGCATCCTTCTCTGGCGGTTCGAGGAGCACGGAGAGGTAGAGGCCGCCGGCGGGAGACGCCCAGGCGCGGCCGTGACGGCCCTTCCCCGCCACCTGCTTCTTCGCGACGACGAAGGTCCCCTCGGGGACGCCCTCGTCGATCAGCTCCTTCGCCTTCTCGTTCGTCGAGTCGAGGACGTCGTACGTCTTCACGACGCGGCCCATGATCTGTCCGGAGTCCGCCATATCATCCGGCCTTGACAGGCTCCGGGACCGTGGCGGTCCTCGGGAGGCCCGCCGCCTTAAGGAAACCCAGGTACATGAGCACCGCGCCCAGGAACACCGCGCCGTAGAGGAGGCTCGGGTAGCCGAGGCGGGCCAGCGACCCTCCGATCGCGATGGTGACCACGCCCACCGCCATCAGGAGGTTGAACGACTGCCGCGTCTTCCAATAGGAGTACACCGCCACGCCAATGAGGACCCCGGTCCCGGGGAGCGTGAAAAGGAAGGCGAGATAACGGACCGTCGTCGGGAGCACGAGAGACGCGGTCACCTGGGACGGCTCGGTCCCGGCGAACTTCGCGGCGTCGATGGACGGCGCTGCCACGAGAAGGCCGAGGAACAGAACGTAGATGGCCGCGTTGGCGAGCGCGTAGTACTGGCCCGCCTTCTTCGACAGGAGGAAGGCGGAGCCCACCGCGAGGAACCCGACCAGCGGTTGGGCGGTGGCGTAGTACGCGCGGAACGCGCCGTCGGACCACCCTTGGAGCTCGGAGAGGGCCTGCATCCCCGCGGCGACGGCGAACATCCCCAGACCCAACGACCAGAAGAGCTGGTACGGCTTGCGCCGCCGCCACCACTGGAGGGCCACGGACCCGGCGAAGACCGCGCTCACGAACGCGGCGAGGATCGGCACAGCGGCGTTCACGGCGGACATCAGGGCGCGGCAGGTTTGTCACTTGCCTTATGCCTTTCGTACGTTCCTAGCGAAACGAGGCTAGGCGCGGCGGGGTGGCGGTGGGCCACCGCCTGGCGGGGTGCCCGGCTCCGCCGGGTCCTGGACGATCTCCAGGAGCACGCCGTGCATTGACTTCGGGTGGAAGAAGGCAACAAGCCGTCCGCGGGCTCCTGGCCGTGGCGCCTTCCCGCTGACCTCGAGGCCTGCGGCCTGCGCCGCCTTCAGGGTCGCCTCGATGTCGGGGACCTTCACGGCCACGTGATGGATGCCCTCGCCACGCGTCTTCAGGAACTTCGCGACTGCCCCACCGGAGGACAGCGGTTCGAGGAGCTCGATGCGGGAGAAACCGGTGCCCAGGATCGTCGTGCGCACGCCCTCGCTCTCGACATCCTCGGTCACCTCGACCTTCAGCCCCAGCGCCTGGTAGAGCGGGAGGACCGCCTTCGCGTCCCTGACGGCGATCCCGACGTGGTCCAGACCCCCGAACTTTAGCCCATCCATTTGCGCCGCGAGCTGCCCCTGCAGCGCCTTCATCATGTCCGCCATGCCGCCGCCGAACAGGTCCGCAGGCATCTCGGAGGGCAGTTCCGCCGGCTTCTCGCGGGCCATGGTCACACGCCCCCCACTGGCCGGTACGTCCCGAACACCTCGCGGAGGGCGTCGCTGACCTCCCCGAGGGTGCAGCCGATCCGCATCGCCGTGTCGGTGGCGGGCATGAGGTTGTCCTCGCTCTCAGCGACCTTCCGCACCTGCGCCAACGCCGTCACCACCTTCTGCCGGTCCCGTCTCCCCCGGAACGCCTTCACGCGGGCCGCCGCGCGTCGCTCGACCTCGGGGGAAATGGCGGTGATCTCCGGCGTGGCCTCGTCGGTCATGAAAGCGTTCACGCCCACGATCTGTCGCTCGCACGCCTCGACCTCCCGCTGGAAGCGGTACGCCGAGTCCGCGATCTCCTTCTGGGGATAGCCCTTCTCGATTGCCTTCAACATGCCACCGCGGGTGTCGATGGCCTCGAGGTACTTCAAGGCGCGGGTTTCGATCTCGCCGGTGAGCCACTCGATCGCGTACGCCCCCGCGAGCGGGTCGACCGTGTTCGCGACGCCCGTCTCCGTCGCGAGCACTTGCTGGGTCCGCAAGGCGAGGCGGGCCGCCTTCTCCGTAGGGAGGCCGAGCGCCTCGTCCATCGCGTTCGTGTGCAGGGACTGCGTACCTCCGAGGACGGCGGCCAACGCTTGGTAGGCCACGCGCACGACGTTGACCTCGGGCTGCTGCGCGGTCAGGGAGACGCCGGCGGTCTGCGTGTGGAAGCGGAGCATCATGGAGCGCGGATCCTTCGGCGAGAAGCGGTCGCGCACCAGCGTCGCCCACAGGCGCCGCGCCGCGCGGAACTTCGCCACCTCCTCGAGAAGGTCGCTGTGCGCGTTGAAGAAGAACGACACTTGCGGCGCGACGGCATCGATGTCGAGGCCCCTCTCGACGGCAGCCTCCAGATAGGTGAGCCCGTTCGCGAGGGTGAACGCGACCTCCTGGACGGCCGTGGCCCCGGCCTCGCGCATGTGGTACCCGGAGACGCTGATCGCGTTCCAGTGCGGCATCTCCCTCGAGCAATACTCGATGAGATCGACCGCCAACCTCAGGGAAGGCGCCGGCGGGTAGATGTACGTGCTCCGCGCGATGTACTCCTTCAGGATGTCGTTCTGGACGGTCCCGCGGAGGCCGGCCCGGGGGCTGCCTTGCGCTTCGGCGACGAGGGCGTATAGAGACAGATGGATCCCCGCCGTCGCATTGATCGTCATGCTCGTGCTCACGGTCTTCAGCGGGATGGCGGTGAACAGGCGGGTCATGTCCTCCCGCGTCGCGATGGCCACCCCCGCCCTTCCGACCTCTCCGTGCGCCCACACGGCATCCGGATCGTAGCCCATCTGGGTCGGGAGGTCGAAGGCGACGGAAAGCCCCGTGATCCCCTGCGACAGGAGATACCGGTAGCGGCGGTTCGATTCCTCGGCGCTCGCGAAGCCCGAGTACTGCCGCATCGTCCAGAGGCGGCCACGGTACATCGTCGGGTGGATGCCCCGGAGGAAGGGCGGTTCGCCGGGGAGATCCGCCTGGGGACGGTCCTTCACCGGGGGGCCGACGATGGCGGGAAGCGGGATCCCGGACAACGTCTCGCGCTTCGGCACCGGGGCCACGCGCGACCGATGCGCGCGGATTAGATTACCCTTCCGGGCCGCGCCAGGCTACGGCGGCGGAGGGGGCGGGGCTCCGGCGGCGGCAGGGAACACCCCGACGGCCCGCGTCATCCCGGTCTTGCAGTTCATGCACACCGCTGAACCGTCCGAGGAGATCCACAAGGTCGTCTTCCCGCAGGTCCGGCACGTTGCGCCCGTGGGGTTGCGCAGGCTCACGCGCTCGAGCTCGGCGCGGTCCTTCTCCTCGCCCGCCAACTCGAGGCGGTAGGCGCCCACGCCGTAGTCCAGGCGGAAGACCGCCAAGCAGACGAGCGACGCGACCACGAGGGCGACCAGCCACCACTCGCCGAGCGGCACCGCGATCAGGATCAGGAAGACGTCCGTGATGAGGAGGCCACCCCAGGTGCGGACGTCCTTGCGGAACGCGTAGACCGTGAGGGCCAGGTTCGAGACGCCGATCAGGATCAGCAACGCGACCAGGCCGATGTTCCCGTTTCTGTACACGGTCACGCCCTGGACGAACGGGCCGATGCCGACCAAGGCGGCGGTGGCGGTGACGGCGAGGACGCCGGCGGTGAGGGAGGACTTGGCTGGAGACCCCGGAGGAGGCGGGTTCTTGGGTCCGGAAGGCTTGGCGGCGGCCACTCGCGAGGCTCCTCGGCCGTCCAAGGGGAAGCGGGCTAAAAACGTATGCCGCCCTCAGTAGCCGCCGTACTCCAGACCGAGGCGGGGCAGCGCGACCCCGGTCCCGCGGCGGACCGAGCCGACCACGGCGGCGGCGAAGGGCCGCATCGCCCGGATCACCTTCGCCGCGTCCTGCGGACGAACCACGAGGACGTAGCCCATCCCCATGTTGAACGTCTGGTGCATCTCCTCGGGCTCGATGCCGCCGAGGTCCTGGATGGCGGTGAAGACGGGCGGGGGCGCCATCGGTTCCGTGATGGCGAACTGCACTCCCGGCTTCAGGCGCGCGAGGTTCCGGACACCGCCGCCGGTGATGTGCGCCATGCCGTGCACGTCGGCGACCCGACAGGCCTTCAGAACCTGGCGGACGTAGATCGCCGTGGGCTTAAGGAGCGCCTGCCCCACCGACTCGCGCGACCCCGGCAGCCGCGCATCGAGGTCCAAGTCGGCCTCCTGGAAAACGCGACGCGCGAGGGTCAGGCCGTTGCTGTGGATCCCCGTGCTCGCGACGCCGACGAGCGTGTCGCCCACCCGCACCTTCGCCCCCGTGACCAGGTCCTTCTTGCGCCCGATCCCGAGGCACGTCCCCGCCAGATCGAGATCGTGGATGATCTCCGGGAGGATGGTGACCTCCCCGCCGACGATCGTGACGTTGGCCATGCGCGCCCCCGCGTCCAAGCCCTTGCCGATCTCTCCGGCGACATGGTCGTCGTGGCGGTCGATCGCGAGGTAATCGACGAACGCGACCGGCTCGATGCCCGCGCACACCGTGTCGTTCACGTTCATCGCGATGCAGTCGATGCCGACGGTGTCCCATTTCTTCATGGCGGTGGCGACGAGGAGCTTCGTCCCGACGCCGTCCGTGGCGAGCGAGAGCACGCGGTCCCCCAGGTCGAGGAACCCCGCGAAGTGTCCGATCCTGCCCAGCATCTTCGGCGACCCGCGACGGCGGTATCGAAGTTCGCGCACGATGGCGGCGACCATCTCGCCCTTCCCCGAGACGCCGGCCTCCGCGTACGTGCGCGTCATCTCAATCCCACCGGAATTCCCGGAGACGCCGGCCTCCGCGTACGTGCGCGCCATCTCACTCCCACCGGAACATCTTCACCGCGATAAAGAAGACGATGATCGCGAAGACGCCGAGGACGCCGAGGTCCACGGCGACCTCCCCGAGGCCGGCGCCCCGGATCATGACCGCGCGCAGCGCGTGGGAGAAGAAGGTGAGCGGCATGCCGTGCGAGATGGCGTTCACCGGGAACGGGAGGCGGTCGACCGGGATGAACACGTCCCCGAGGAAGAACATGGGCATCGTGATGACCCCGATCAGGCTCTCCGCGCTGTCGATCGTCCGCGCGAAGGAGGAGATCAGGAACCCCAGGCAGATGAAGACGACCGCGCCGACGGCGACCAGCAAGAACACCAGCGGGAGGCCGCCGACGTCGACGCCGAAGGCCAGCACCGCCACCGCCAGGAGGATGACGGCCTGGAGGAAACAGATGAGGAGGGCGGGCAGGATGCGGGCGAGGAGGAGGCGGCTCGCCCCGAGCGGCGTCGCCTGCAGCCGCTTGAGGATCTTCTTCTCCCGGGCGGACACGAGGAAGAACGTGAGCCCGTACACCCCCGTCTGCATCACGGACATCGCGAGGATCCCGGGGGCAAGGTAGTCGATGTAGCCGAGGGAGCGCGAGTTCACGGACTCCGGCGCCACCCCGAGGCTGTCCGGCTTCCCCTGCGAGCCCCGGTAGAAGGCGGTGATGGCCTCCCGGACCACGCCGAACCCGACCTGCGAGTTGCCCTGGGGATCCGCCCCGAAGTAGACGGTGACGTTGGCGGTGAGGTTCCGGTCGCCGCCGGGCCGCGTCTGGTTGTCCATGAAGTCCCCGAACCCGCGAGGGATGACGACGATGAGATCGAGGTCGCCCGACTCCAGGGCCCGGTGCGCCGTCGCGCTCTCGTTGAGCCCGGAGACCTTGAACGGGAGGGACTCGTTCTCCAGGAGCTCGGAAAGCCCGTGCGACCAGGCGGTGCCGTCCTGATCGACGACGGCGAGGTCGAACGAGATGGCGTCCGTGCGCCCGAACCCGAGCCCGAGGAGCCCCATGAAGACGATGGGGAACAGGAAGGACCAGAAGATCGCGCCGCGGTCCCGGAAGATCATCTTCACGTTCGCGAAGGCGAAGTGGGGGAAGCCCTTCATTCGCGGATCCGCCTCCCGGTGAGCTGGATGAAGACGTCCTCCAAGGAGGCGCCACGGATGCGGAGCCCCTCGACGTCCGCGCCGTCTGCCTGCGCGCGCTGGAACACCGCGCCCACGGTCGCCTCCAGCGTCGATGTGTACAGGATGACGTGGCCGTCCTCCACTTTCACGTCCTCGACCCCCGGAAGGCCGGAGTACTGTTCCGCGTCGCCTTTGGCGGTGAACTCCACGGCGTTGCGCTGACCCAGGGACAACACGAGGTTCCGCGGCGTGTCCAGCCCGAGGAACCTCCCGTGGTCCATGATCGCCACCCGGTCGCAGAGCCGCTCGGCCTCCTCCATGTAGTGCGTCGTGAGAAGGATCGTCTTCCCCGTACGGCGAAGGTCCGCAATGACCTCCCACAGGCTCCGCCGGGCCTGCGGGTCCAATCCCGTCGTCGGCTCGTCGAGGAACACGACCCGCGGGTCGTTCACAAGGGCGAGCGCCACCGCCAGCCGCTGCCGCTGCCCGCCCGACAGCTTCTCCGTCCACTCGTCCGCCTTCTCCTCGAGGTGGACCATCTTCAGCAGGTCCGTGCCCGGAACGCACTTCTCGTAGAGGGCCCCGAACACGTCCAGCGTCTCCAGCACGGTCAGGCGCTCGAAGAGCGCGGTGGCCTGAAGCTGCACGCCGACGAGCTCCTTGAGGGCCTTCGGATTCCGGCGGACATCCACCCCGGCGACCACGATCTTCCCGGAGTCCGGCGCCCGGAGGCCTTCCAGGATCTCCAAGGTCGTCGTCTTCCCGGCGCCGTTCGGCCCGACGAGGCCGAAGATCTCCCCGCGGGCGACAGAGAACGACACCGCATCGACGGCCCTCAGGTCGCCGTACCGCTTCGTGAGCCCCTCGACGAGGACCTCGGGCACGGGCGCGCGAGCGTCGGCGCCGGGATAAAGCTGCGCCGCGAGGGGAACGAACATCGAACCACAGCCTTCAAGCCGGATACAAAAGCCGTACCAATCCGGGGATATAGGCCGCCGACCGTGGTCATCCCAGGCGGAAGGTCGCCCGAACAGGCCCTCCTGGGGCCGACATCGGGCTTCCATCCTCCCCCCTCCTATTTTTGGCTTCGTTCGTCAGGTTGAACTATCCCCCGCGGAATCCGCGCGGACGCCATGGGACGGGACTGGCTGAGCCGCCGGAAGCGCGATCCGTACTACCGCGCCGCCAAACGCGACGGCCTCCGGTCCCGGGCGGCCTTCAAGATCCTCCAGATCGACGACCGGTTCGAGATCCTGTACGAAGGGGACACCGTCGTCGACCTCGGCGCCGCGCCGGGCGGATGGAGCCAGGTGTGCCGCGGTCGCGTCGGCGACACGGGCCGCGTGGTGGCGGTGGACCTCGTCCCCATGCACGTCGACGGCGTCGAGTTCCTCCGGGGCGACATCGCCGATCCCGTCTTCATCGAGTCCCTGGCGACGACGGTCCCGGAGGCCCACACCGTCCTGTCCGACGTGTCCCCGCACCTGAGCGGGCAGCGGGCGCTCGATCACTTGCGGAGCGTCGACATCGTGCGTCAGGTCTTCACGGTCGCGCGCCGAGTGCTCCGGCCCGGGGGGAGCCTCGTCGCCAAGGTGTTCCAAGGCGAGGAGTTCCCGGGACTGCTCAACGAGCTGCGCCGGGAGTTCGGCGAGGTCCACGGGCACACGCCGAAGGCGAGCGTCGCGGAGAGCCGCGAGACCTACATCGTCGCGGCGGGGTACGGTCTCAGGCGGTCAGCGAGCGCGCCCGCTGCAGGCACTTCTCGGCGGCGGGCCGGTCCCCCAGGCGCGCGAGGACCTCGCCGAGGTTGAGCCACGCGGCGATGTACCGGGGGCGGAGGCGGACGGCGCGGTCGTGGCAGCGACGGGCCTCCTCGTACTTGCCGGCCTTCGCGTACGCGGCCCCGCGGTTGTTCCACGCGATCGCGTACCGGGGGCGGAGCTCGATGGCCTTGTCGTAGCACTCGACGGCCTTCTTGATCTTCCCGAGGCGGAAGTAGATGTCCCCCTTGTTGCACCACGCGATCTCGTTCTTGGGGTCGATCTTGAGGGCGACGTTGTGGCAGTCCAGGGCGTCCTGGTACTTCGCGAGGCGCTTCATCGCCACGCCCTTGGAGGTCCACGCGCTGGCGGGGCGCGACCCCATCCGGATGGCGCGGTCGTAGAGGGCGATGGCGTCGTCGAACCGGCCCTCCTTGACAAGGCGGTCGCCGCGGGTGATCGCCGACGTCGTGAGCCGGAAGAGGAACGCGCTGCCGCCGAGTCCGCCGACCGTGACGACCATGAAGAGGCCGATGGAGGCGGGGTTGGCGAGGATGGCCTCGAGCGAGTACATGCGGAAGCCGACGAAGATCGCGAACATGCCGAGGATCGTCCCGACGACGACGTAGTCGATGAGGCGGCCGGAACGGGCGCGGACGGGGCTGACCTCGGTCTCCGAGAGGGTGACCGCCGGGGCCTCCCCGGCGCCCTCCGTCTCCTCGATCGGCACGGACACGGGCACCGGGCGGACCGGCGCGGGCTCCTCCGCGACCTCTTCGGGCTCGGCCTCGGGCTGCGCCTCCGGGACCGTCTCGGTCTCCGGCTCCGCCTCCGGCGTGGCGGTGTCCGGCACGACCTCGGCCTCGGCCTCGGCCTCCATTGGGGCGAACGCGGTGTGGCATTTCGGGCACTCGGCGGCGTCCTCGTTCACGTCGGCCCCGCAGATCGGGCACTCGAACTGCTGGACCGCGCCCTTGGCGGGCTTCGCCCCCGGCCCCTCCACAAGGAGGCTGTCCAGGAGCTCGTCGACGATGTCCTCCTCGATGCCCAGGCCGGGCTTGGCCTCCTTGGCCTCCCCCTTGGTCTCGATGAGCTCCTGCAGGAGGTTGTCGACGTCCGCCCCGGAGCCCTGTTTGGCCGCGATCTTGAGCTCGACGCCGCAGACCTCGCAGAACTTCTCACCGGGGCTGTTGAGGGCGTCGCAGACCTGGCACCGGACGCGTTCCTCAGGCACGGCAGGCGCTCTAAGCCGGGGTGCTCGATATAAACGTTGCGAGCAGGATGTGTTTTCCTGCCGATTATGGAGGAGACGAATTAAAATATAGGAGGGGCAGGGTTAGGGATGACCGGAGCGGCGAATCGGTGCTGTTCGGCAAGAGGCGGCAGGAAGCCGCCACTGAGCGCATTGCGGCGGCGAAGACCCTCGTGAAGACCGCCAAGGAGCAGGGCTACGACGTCTCCTTCGCCCGGGGGCAGCTCAAGCGGGCCGAAGTGCTCTTCAAGGAGGGCAAGTTCGAGGAGGCCGAGACCCTCGCAGGCCGCAGCGAGACGGTCGCCAACGCCGTGCTGAAGCACTCCGACGCCGTCCTGAAGCTGGTCGCGGAGATTGAGGGGTATCGCGACGAGCTCGTCGCCTACGGCCTCGACGTCACTGACGTGGAGGCGGATATCGCCCGCATCCGGGACCTCCTGACGAAGGGCTTCGTGAAGGTCCAGGGCAAGATCGCCGCCGCCCCGACGTACTCCGCCGGGTTCGCCGCACGCGCGGTGACCAAGTACGCCGCCCGTGTGAAGGGGCACGAGGAGGCGGCCGCGCTACTCGCCGAGACCCAGAAGCGCCTCGAACTGGAGGTCGCCTCCCGCCCGAACGTGTCGGCGGCGGACCTGAAGAAGGGCGCCTGGCGCGGGGTCTTCGATGCCCTCGGGAAGGCCGAGGAGGGCTTCGATCGCGGCCGCTACCAGGAGGCCAAGGACCTCCTGCAGTGGGCGAACGCGCTCGCCAAGGAGACCGCGGAACAGTACGTCACGATCCTCGCCGACCTCGAGGTCGCGCAGTCCGCCCGCCAGAAGCTGGAGGCCGACGGCATCCCGCCCGCGGCGGTCGCTGAGGTCGTCGCGCGGGCCGAGGAGGCCTTGAAGTCCGGCGACCTGGAACTGGCCCGAACGGCCACGAAGGAGGCCCGCGCCCTCGCCGAGAGCGTCCGGGAGCAGCACGCCGGAGCGGCCCTCGCGCTCAAGCAGGCGGCGGACACGATCGAGCAGTCGAGGAAATGGGGCTTCAACCCGTCCGCGGCCCAAGCCAAGCTCGACGAGGCGACCCGGATGCTGCACGACGGGCAGTTCGAGAAGGCGCAGATCACCGCGAACGAGGCGTCGACGGAGGCCGCGGCCATCCGCGAGTCGCACCGTTCCCTCGCAGAGCGCATCGCGGCGGTCGTCCAAGAGGCGCGCACCCTGGCGGCGGTGGATCCCGCGGAGTCGCGGCGCATCCAGGAGACGCTGGAGAACGTGGAGCGGGACCTCCAGGACGGGAAGTACAAGGCGTGCGAGGAGTCGCTCGAACTCGCCGCGTTCATGATGGACGCGCTGCGCCGCAAGACGGCGTCCCGGATGACCGCCACGGACGACCTCACGACCGCGGTGTGACGACCCGTCGCAACGTTTATCCCGACTCCTCCGATTGCCGGCGGCGATGATCTCCTACCTCACGGTGACGTTCAGCAGCGAGGGGATTCGCCCGAGCGAGATCGCGGACCGCCTCCAGGCCGTCGGGTTCAAGCCGGCGACCGGGAACTACGACTTCGTCTACGAGTGGGACAAGAACGCGCGGGTCTCGGACGCCCTCTGGCTGGCGGACAAGGTCCAGGTCGCCCTGCGCGGCAGCAACGTCCTCTTCAAGATCGAGACGCACTGAGCGTCCCGGGCTAGCGCGCCGGAGGGACCGCGCTCTCCTCGAAGTCGAGGCGCACCGGGACGGGTGCCTTCGGCGCCTCCAGGCACATGTCGAGGTCGCACGTGCCGTCCTGGTTGTACGGGAACTTCGAGGGGATCGCCGGCAGCTGCTCGAGCCAGGGCATCTTGGCGATCTTCATGATCGGCCGGAACACCTTCTTGCCGTGCTTCCAGCGGAAGTACGTGAAGTAGGAGAACAGCGCCCCGAAGGTGAAGAGCCACTGCTGTTCCTTCGCCCAGATGTCGATGTTGAACCGCCACGATTCGGCGAAGACGTCCCACTGCTCCGCCGTCAGCGATTCGAGGGAGGTCCGCCGCTCCGTTCGCAGCTTCGTGTCCTCGAGGGGGATGAAGAGGAGCGGGACCAGGAACATCTTGTGCCCCTTCAGCTTGTCGATCAGCTCGAGCGTCTCCACGGTGTCGGCGGGCGTCTCGTCCGGCCAGCCGGTGAGGATGGTCGCCATCGGCCGCCATCCGTTGTCGTTGAGGATGCCGGCGCCCTGCACGTTGATCTCATGGTACTGGTCGATGTCGTAGGGCCAGATCTTCCCCCGCATGTACTTCTTCATGATGCGGCGGGAGCCCGACTCGATGCCGAAAAGCGCGGTGATGAACTTCCTGTCGTACCCGGGCCGGAACTCCGGGCCGTACTTCGACATCTCGAGGAGGATCGGGGAGACCTGGGCGACCGCCTTCGGGTCGTAGACGACGGGGGCGATGGCGATGTGGGACAGGTGGACGTACTTCACTCCCGGGCGCTGGGCGATGGCGGTGATCATCCGCTCCATGGCGTCCCCGTTCGGCTCGAAGCGGGGGCCGCACTCGTAGAGGAAGAGGTCCTCGGTGGCGAGAAAGATGGAGTCGTTCCCCGCCTTCACGTTCACGTCGACCTCCTTCAGGATGTGCTCGAGCGGGAGCGAGTGGCGGCGGCGGTTCGTCGGGGAGCAGAACTGGCAGCCCCGGCCGCATCCGCGGGTGATCTCGACGACCCCGTACGAGGCCGCCTCGCGGATCGTGGGAATGAGCTCGATCGGCACCTTGGGGCCGTACATCTCCTTGTCGACCTTCTCTCCGTTCAGGATCCTGCGGAACGTGTCCACAACGGTGAGCTCGCCCTCGCCATGCATGAGCAGGTCGATCCCCCACTTGTCCACCATCCCGGCGTGGCGGATCTGCCACGGTCCGGCACCACCGACGACGACGAACGGGTCGTACTTCCGGAAGACGGGGTTCTCCATGACGCGCCGGAACTCCGAGGCGTCGAAGGATTCGCCGGGGACCGCGATCATAGAGTTGTAGGTCACGCTGACGTACGCAAGGCCCATGGGGTCCATCGAGGTGATGCCGACGATCTGGGTCTTCGGGCCGACGAAGCGTTCGAGCTTGTCCGGGTGGCAGCAAACGATGTCTTCGCGGGGGAACCCAGCGTTCAGCAGGAGGGCCTCCACCTTGCGCAACCCGTAGGGCATGTACTTCGACGAGCCGTCCGGGTGGTCGTCGGGCTGGAACCACTTCGGCTGGAGCATCGGACGAGGGATGACCTTCTCGGGGAAGACGCCGATGAATGCGGCGAATGGGTCCCCGCTGTAGCGGCTCATTTCCCCGCGGGGGGCGGTGAGGACGATGCGGACACCCTTCGGGTCGTACGCCACCATTTGATCCGTCCGACTCCGCCGGGGATGGCGGTGTCCCGTATTAAGGAGTTTGTCTCCTGAAGCGCGACGTGCACATATCTGCAACGGAGTTTTCATATATCCGACAGGCACTTCCGGTGCGATGGCCCGCCTCAGAGACCTCGACCCCTCCTTCCGTCACTTCGCGTCGGCCCTCGCGCAGGGGCTGCGCCTGCCCTCCACCTCCGGGAAGATCGTGCACCTCCTGGCCGCCCCGGGCCGCAACCTCTCGGTGCAGGAGATCGTGCGTCGCGTGCGCGTCTCCGAGCGCAGCGTGCGGCAGAACCTCGCGCTGCTCCTACGTCGCGGTCTCTTGGAACGCCGCGTCCTCGTGACCCGCACGAAGAAGCTCGCCTACACGTACGCGCTGAGGAGCGTCGACGACCTCCTCGCCGCCGCCGAACGGGAGTTCACCTCGACCGTGACGCGCCTGCAGCTGTTCGCACGGCGCGCGGGGACCTAGTCCCAGAACCGCTTCGTCCTCGCATAGGTCAGCTCCGCGAGGAGGACGGCCTTCAGGAACTCGTCCTCGTCCTGGTGCATCCCCCGGAGGAGCCGCGCGGCGGTGTCCGGACCGACCCCGCGGGCGAGCAGGGCGATCACCGCCTTGCGCCCGTGGCTGGACACCAGGCTCGCGTTCGTGTAGATCCGCTTGACCTCGGCCTTCTCCTCCTTCGTGAGCCGTTCCTTCTTCAGCAGCTTCACGCGTTCGCGCTCGAACGGGCCGAGCGCCGCCACCATGGTCGCTTCGCAGGTGGGACATCGCACTTTCGACGGGAGGTCCCGCGGCAGCACCCGCCACGCGGACAGGCAGTGCATGCACACCAGGTGAGCCGTTTCGCCTTCCAGGCGTTTCTTCAGGGCCTGCAGCGTCGCATGGTCGGGCTTCTGCGGCGCGACCAGCCGACCGCCGCGTTCGACCCCCGCCATCCCGAGGGGCGAGGGTTTCGTCACGATCACCTGGATCTCGCCGTCCCGGATCCTCCCCAGGATCTCCGCGGTCCGCGGGAGATCCATGCGCTCCCAGAAGATCTTGTCCAGGACCTCGTCCAGGAGCGGCGTGTTCTCGAAGGTCTGGAGGAGCCGGTTGATGTTCACCATCTCCCAGTCCACCTCCCGCCGGATCGCTCCGAACTTCTTCGCCACGTAGAGGAAGGACCAGCGCAGGTACGCGGAGTTGCGGAGCACGACCCGGAGCAGGGGTTCCAGGCTCGCCGGGTCTGCCGGGCGCAGGATGTCGAGGACGAGCTGAGGGTCGAAGACACGGGGGACCTGGAGGACGACCCGGTACGGGTCCGTGTGCACGCCGACGCTCTGTCCGAACCGGGCGCTCAGCAGCGACGAGATCAGCTGACCCAAGGTCTCGTTCACCTTGCTCCCGAAGCACGCGTTGAGGATGACCAGCCCGCGCCCGGATTCCAGGGTGATGAGACGGTCCGTGGGCACGGGCAGGGGCGCTTGACCCGCGATGATCTTCCGCAGGTGCCCGTCGCCTTCCGCGTTCCCTGGATATCGGCCCAGGTCCAGGGCACCTCGCAACGCGCCGACCTCCTGGCCGACCTCGTGGGGTACCGGGATGTTCTCCCCGACCCAGGAGGGCACCTCGCCCATGTGCTTCGCCGCGCTCACGAGGAGGCCGTCCTCCTTCACCTCCACCAACCGCCACGCGGTGCCTCGCATGACGAACGTCACCCCCTCCCGGGCGTTCTCCGCCACGAACCATTCATCGAGCGTCCCGATGACCTTGCGTGTCGCGATGTCCTGCACGCGATAGGTGCGGACGTCCGGGATCATGGAGATGTTCTCCAGGAAGTACGTCCGGGTCAACCGCGACCGGCCGAGACGGCCGTCGCGGTACCAGACGGTCCGGATCTCCGCGAGTTGTCTTGCGACGGCGTCCAGCTCGACACGCTTCAGGTTGCGGAACGGGTACGACCGTGTCAGGAGGCGATGGACCTCGTCCATCTCCAGCGAGGGTTCCGAGAGGGCCATCGCCGCCAGTTGGTTCGCGAGGACCGAGAGGTTGTTCTCCCGGATGGGGAGCGCCTCCAGTTCCGCGGCACCGGCTCGGCGCGTGATCACGCAGGCCTCGGCATAGTCGTCCTCGTTCGTCGCGAGGATGAGGGCGCGCGAGACCTCGCCGTGGCGGTGACCGGAGCGCCCGGCCCGCTGCACGAGGCGGGACACCTCTCGTGGGGAGTTGAACTGGAGGACGAAGTCCGCCGACCCGATGTCGATTCCGAGCTCGAGGGACGAGGTGCAGATCAGCCCCTGCAGCCGCTCCGCCTTGAAGTCCTCCTCCATCTGGACGCGCACGTCGCGGCTGAGCGATCCGTGGTGGACGCCGACGGCCGGGGTCTCCCCGAGCGTCTTCAGGCGGGAGGAGAGGAACTCGGCGGTGTCCCGCGTGTTCACGAAGAGGAGGGTGGACCGGTGAGCCGCGATCTCCTCCCGGCACCGGCGGAGGGCCGCGGCCTGGATCGGGGGGATCTTGAGCGCGTCCGCGATGCGGTGGTCCCCGGCGGTGATGACCGGGAGTTCCACCGCGAGCTCGATGTCCTTCGGGACCGGCGCGAGGATCGTCTCGACCTTCCGACCGACGCCGCCGAGGTACCCGGCGACCTCTGCCGGCGTCCCCACCGTCGCGCTGAGGCCGATCCTCTGGAACTCCGAGCCGCGCAGGGCCGCCAAACGCTCCAGCGCCACCGCGAGTTGCGCGCCTCTCTCGTCTCCCGCGAGCTCGTGGATCTCGTCGATGACGACGTGTCGGACGTTCTTCAGCTGCTCGCGCAGACGCGACCCGGTGAGCATGATCTGCAGGGTCTCGGGCGTCGTGATCAACACCGCCGGCGGACTCCGCGTCAGCGCGGCGCGCTCCTTCTGCGAGGTGTCCCCGTGACGCACCGCCACGCGGAGGTCCAGGAGCTCCCCGAAGCGAGTCATGCGCCGGAGCATGTCCCGGTTCAAGGCGCGGAGGGGAGTGACGTACAGGAGGGCGATCGGTTCCGCGGGCTCCGTGAGGAGCCGACTGAACAACGGGAGCATCGCCGCCTCCGTCTTCCCGATCCCAGTCGGCGCGACGAGGAGGACGTTCTTCCCATGGAGGATCGGGGGGATGGCCCGGACCTGCGGCAGTGTGTACGTCTCGATCCCCACCGCTTGCGCCGCCTCCACGACGCGGGGATGCAGGCCGAGGTCGCGCACGGGCGTCCCATTCCGGCCCCGCCCAATAACCCTCCGAGACGGCGATGCCGCCGGCGCCCTCCGTGGAGAGGCCCGCGGCGGGATGGGCCCGGCCGGATTTGAACCGACGACCCGCTGGTTATGAGCCAGACGCTCCCCCAGGCTAAGCTACGGGCCCGCGGCGGCGAACCGCGAGAGGATATTTAACGGGGAGGCAAGAAAGGGGGCGTGGCGGCCAGGAGGAGGCGAGTCCGCCACACCGTGGGGAGGGTCCCGTTGGAGGCCCGAACCCGCATCGGGGCCCTCGTGGAGGGAACAAGGTCCTCGGGAGTATAACCCGGTTCTGGCGAGGCTCTGGCGGCGTCTGTCGGTCGCGAGAACGCCCCTAGGACGATTCCTGGGTCAGAGGACCGACAGGAGGAGGACGGCGACCGTGAGCGCGAGGACCAAAGACCAGTATCCTCTCGTCCCCCCTCGCGCGGCGGCCAACCAGGGCCCCCGCTCGCGTTTGACGCGGTCGACCGTGCGCTCGTCCCTGGGGGCGACCGTGATGTCCGCGAGGCGGAGCAGCTGGGACTCGACCTCTCGCGTGATCGTCGGCATCGAGGAGATCATCCGCCCCATCTGTTCGCGCGCCTGCGGGGTCATGTGCCGGAGCGCTTCTTCGCGAATCGGCGGGGGTCGCGCCGACAGGGCGCAGGAGCGCGCTCCGGAAACGCCGGAGGCTGGACTGTCCCGCGACGATGAACGCGGTGATCGGCGCCCACAGGAGGAGCCCGAGGAGCAGCGGGGCGACCGGAGGCTGGCATGGCCCCTCGCAGAAACTGGGGAGGGGAAGTCGTGCGGCGGCCGCGGCGAGGAAGTAGAAGGCGAGGAAGACGGCGGTCAAGGCGAACGTGGGCCAGTAGCGCAGACGGTCGCGCCGCCAGAGACCCTCCACCCATGGGGGATTGTCCCCGCCGAACGTGACCTCCGGGTAGCCCTCCAGCTCCCTTTCGAGGCGGACCTGCCGTCCATGCGCCTTGGCGGCGAGGAAGAACAGGACGAGGCTGAGCCCGAGGACGGTCCCGAACGCGAGGGGGCCGAGGACTGCCACGCGGTGGGGCACGGCCGTCCGGGGGTCTTAGAACCTTCGGAGAGGATTCCCGAGGCGAGAACCCAGAGGAGCGCCGCCGCTCGGATTTGAACCGAGGACCATTCGGTGTCTGCCCCCGCCATCCGATGGCGGGAATAACAGCCGAATGCTCTGCCAGGCTGAGCTACGACGGCTCGCGCCGCCGATGAGGGCTGCCGGTTATAAGACTTGGCGGCGGACTACCGGGAGGCGCCACGTCCGGCGCCCGGAGACACGAGCACCCGGGCCGGATGCTGGGACACCTGGAGGTGGACCTGGATCGCGAGTTCAGAGATCGAGCCGTGCATCCCCTGGTCGAACCGGCGCTTCACGATTTCGAACGGGGCCAGCGCCGGGGAATTCCGGGGACGGTCGGGGAACTCGATCGCCCACCTTGTGTCCCTCCAGACCCAGCGGCCGCCGTAGAGCCGGACCCAGGTCTCTCCCAGGAACGAGCCGACCAGGAGCGCCATGTTGTCCATGCCCGGCGCGGCGATGTCGTCGATGAAGCCGTCCAGTCTCAGGATCGATTCCAGGTCGAAGGCCAGCTCCGTCCCGACCGACTGGGCGACCCCCGTGCATCGCGTCGCAAGCTGGGCGAACTCAGGGATGAGCGTCGCATCGCCGGCACCGTGTCCCATGCGCCACGGGTCCGCCGAGGGGGTCAAAGACCTTCCCAGCGGTTCCGCGGGGATGATAACGGGACTCAGCCGAGGCCGACACGGAGCTGCTGGACCGTCGAGGCCATGCTGTCCAAGGTCCCCTTCAGGTAGTCCAGGAACCCTTCGAGCTTGTCCGTCGTCACCGCGCCGTCGGGAGAGGGCTTGATCAGGCCCTCCTGCTCGAGGATGCGGAGCGAGTAACGGACCTTGTGCTGCGGGTGGTTGAGCAGCTCGGACAGGCGGATGATCCCGATCGGCTGGTTCTCCATGATCGCCTTCAGCATCGCGACGTGGCGGTCGAGCAGGCGTACCTCGGACTCGATCTTGCTGGTCAGGGCGGACTTCTTGGCCATTCAGGGTACCTCTTCACGGTGTAGCATGGGGCATGATAGCACAGTGTGGTTTGAAGGTATCGGCCTCGCGCCGGAAGCCGCGCGAGGCCCACCGGAACCGTTATCCCCTCCGCCGCCGTGGGGGCGGTGATGAAGCCCCTCCCCGTCTGCCCCATGTTCGTCGCCATCGTGCTCGGCGTCGCGTTCATCGCCCTGGGCGCTTTCGTGTGCCCGTCAAGGAATAAGGACTTCCAGACCGGGCCGGCGAACGTCGTCGTGAATGGCGGGATGACGCCGGACGCCGTGGCCGTCGGCGACCCCCACACGCTCTCTGTGCAGGTCACGAACGGCGGGACGCGCACGCTCGAGATCACGGGCGTGGATGTGACTCGGACACTCCCCGACGGCAGGACCGCGGAATGGCGGCTCGGCGGATGGAACGGCGGACTCCGGCAGACCCGGGTGCCCGCCGGCGAGACGCTCACCGTCTTCTGCCGCTCCGGCCGGAACTGCGGCGACGCGGGGGACTACAACGTGTTCGTCACCGTGCACACCTCGGCGGGGGACTTCTCGGACACCTTCGCCTACCGGTTCACGCAGTAGGCGACGCCCACCACGCCATCGCTCGGTTGCATGCCGCGCCGACGCCGCGCGCGTCCACCGCGATGATCCCGACGGAGACCGACTTCGGGAAGATCTTCAGGCCTTCGTCGCAGGCCGCCTGAGCGCGCTCCCCGCCATCGATGCGGTCGTACACGAACTTGGAGAGAACGTGGCGGCAGATCTCCTCGCCGATCCCCGTGGCCGTCACCGCTCCCGCCGGCCCGGCATAGAACCCGTTGCCGACGAGGGGCGAGTCGCCGACGCGGCCCGGCATCATGAACGCATGGCCCCCGGTGCTACAGCCCACGGCGAACCTCCCGCGGGAATCCCGCGCGACCGCGCCCACGGTGTCCCACGTGAAGTCCTTCCACCGCCGAGCCCAGGGCGGGACCGTCCCGCTCCGGATCTGCTTGAGGGACTCCTGGAGCTTCCCCTTCGCCTCGGGCGTCGCGGGGTTGAACTTCGGGAACCCCTGGCGGTGGGCGAACCGGGTCGCCCACTCCCCCGCGAGCATGGTGTGCGGCGTGTCCATCACCGCGCGCGCGACGAGGATCGGGTTCTTCACCGCCGAGATGGAGGCGATCGCACCGATGCGGCGGGAGGAGTCCATGAGGCCCGCGTCCATCTGCAGGCTGCCGTCGACGCGGAGACGGGAGCCGGTGCCCGCGTTCGTGCGCGGGTCGTCCTCCAGCGTGGTGATGGCGGCGATCACCGAGTCCAAGGCGGGCATCCTCTTTCGGAGAAGCCGGAGACCGTCCCCCCCGGATTCCCGCGCGAGTGCGGAAAGGGCCTTCGTGGACCCCGCGCCGCAGTGCGTCACGATCGCCGCTGGCACGCCGCGACGATTGCCCTGAGGCTCTTAATCCTTCACCGCCAGATCAACGCGGGGGCCGCTCGGCCGCCGCGAGGATGGTTTCCACCAGTTCGCGCACGTTCATCCAGAGTCCGTCCCGGATCTCCCGGAGCCCCTCGGGGGTCTTCCCGGTCGCGCCGGGGAATTCCCAATGGATGTGCTTCACCCCGGTGACCCCCGCCGGGCAGGCCTCCTCGCCGCAGCCCATCGTGACGAAGTACCGCGCGTCACGGAACTGATCGGCGGTGAGCGGCTTCGGCCTCGCGTCTTTCGCCTCGACCCCGATCTCCGACAGGAGTTCGTGGATCACCGGGTTCACCGCCGTCCCGGGCTTCGAGCCCCCGCTCACGGCGCGCCACCCCTTCGGGGCCTCCGCGTTGAAGAGGGCCTCGGCGAGCTGCGAGCGGAACGAGTTCTCGATGCAGGCGAAGACGACCGCGGGCATCGAGAGCGCCAGAGCATCGGCCTATTTGGCGGTGACGGGGGAGGACCGGACTACCTCTTCCCTTTCCGATCGATCGGCCGCCCATGGATGTCACGATTCTCCTCCTTCTCCCTCTCCTTCTTCTTGCGCGCCGCCGTGCCGGTCTTCGAATGCTTGTAGGAGAAGGCCGCGGGAACGGGCGCCTCGGCGGCGGGCTCTTTCCTCCGGGGAGTGACCTCGATGCAGGACCCGGCACCGACGGTGGCGCGCCCAAGGCGCAACGCGAACCGGCTCAAGGCGGGGCCGGCGTCGGCGCCCTCCACCACCACGGGTTTGACCGGGACGAAACGCACCCGGGCCACATCGCCTTCGGCGAGAGAGGGCGGCGTCTGGCCTTCTTCGACGCCCGAGGTCGGGTCGATGCGCGCGAGGACCTCGGCCAGCCGCACCGGCACCGATGCGGTGTGGCAGTGAAGCGTGGGGGTCCATCCGAGCCCCGCATGACCGATGTCCGCCGTGACGGCGACCCGGACGATGAACGACTCCACTTCCACGGGGGGTTCGTCGACGGGGCCGAGCACATCGCCGCGCGAGACCTCGTCCCGGGCCACGCCGCGCAGAGCGACCCCGACCGTTTCGCCGGACCCCGCCTCCTTGACGCCCTGACCGTGGATCTCGATGGACTTGACCGTCCCGACCTTCCCCGCGGGCTCGATGGCCACCTCCATGTCCTCGCGGAGGACGCCGCGCTCGATGCGGCCGATGACGACCGTGCCGACGCCGTCGACGGAGAGCACGTCCATGGCGGGCAACCGCAGGGGTCCCGAGCCGCCGGGGGAGCGCACCTCGAGGGCGTCGATCGCCTCCTCCAGCGTCCGCCCCCGGTACCACCCCATCACCGCCGAACGCGCGGTGAGGTTCTCGCCCTCCCAGGCGGACACGGGGATGACGTCCACGCGGTCGAAGCCGAAGGGGACAAGGAACTCGCGCACCGCCGAGGCAACCTCCGAAATGCGCTTCGGGTCGTAGTCGACGCGGTCGATCTTGTTGAGCGCGACGATCACCTGGTGCAGCCCCATCGCGCCCGCGAGCTGGGCGTGCTCCCGCGTCTGCGGCATCACGCCCTCGGACACGTCGATGACCAACAGTGCCGCGTCCGCCCCCGTCGTGCCGCTGATCATGCTGCGCACGAAGTCCCGATGCCCCGGCGCGTCGATCAGGTGCACGCGACGGTTCCGGGTACTCAGGTCCGCGTAGGCGAGGTCCAGGGTGAGGCCCCGGGAGCGCGACTCCTCGCTCTTGTCCAGGGCCCACGCGTACTTGAACGACGCCTTCCCCAGGAGGGCGCCCTGCCGCTCGTAGCGCGCAATCTCCTCGGGGGACACGACGCCCTTCTCCAGCAGGAGGCGACCCAGGAGCGTGCTCTTCCCGTGGTCCACGTGGCCCACGGTCACGAGAGAGACGCGAGGCTTCACGCGGGCGCCATGGGGACTCGGGCGGAAACGCTTTGCGCAAGCCCGTCAAGAAGGCCCCGCACGCCGTCCCGCCAAGGTTGATGCGCCCGCAGGGGCTCTCGCGAGACCGTGGTCGGCGGGGCGACGGCGGAGGCGAATGGGTCCGGCTCACTTCACCGCGGGAGGATCATCGGGGCGCTGAAGGCGGCTCTGGAGCCGCTGCACTTCGTCGACGCGCTTCAGGAGTCCGGCTCCGCGGCGTGGGGTCGCACGGACGCGTGGTCCGACATCGACCTGAACGTGTTCGTCGAGGACGGCAGGCAGGAGGAAACCTTGAGGGGTGTGGAAGGGGCCCTACAGGCCTTGGCCCCCATCGAACGGACCTTCACCGAGGAATGGCCGGCATCGAGCGCTACGGCTCAGCGGTACTACCGCCTCGAAGGGGTGAGTCCGTTCTTGATCGTGGACGTGGCGGTCATCGGAAGGGCTGCACCGGACAAGATGCTCGAGCCCGAGCTCCACGGGCAGGGCATCGTTCACTTCGACAAGACCGGGGTGACCACCGTCCCGCCCCTCGACCTGACGGGGTTCGAGGAGAAGCGCCGCGCCCGCCTCGTGCAGCTCGCCGGGCGGACGGAGATGTTCCATGTCTTCGTGGACAAGGAGATCAACCGAGGGAACTGGATCGAGGCCTTCGACAACTATCGCGCCTACGTCCTTGGTCCGCTGCTCGAGCTGCTGCGCATGCAGCACCGCCCCCTTCATCACAAGTTCCGCGCGCGCTATGTCCACTACGAGCTCCCCGCCGATGTGGTGGCCCGGCTGCAACGCCTGCTCTTCGTGAGGGACGGTCCCGATCTCGTGGCGAAGCATCGCGAGGCCTTAGACTGGTTCCGCGCGACCGTCACCGCGGTCCGTGAGAGGAAAGGATAAGCCGCGGGAGGCGTTCCCCCCTCCTCGCGGGAGGTTCGAGGATGGACACGAAAGCGATCGAGGGGCTGAAAGGGCAGGTGCGCGGGGACGTCATCGTCCCCGGCGACGTCACGTACGAGGACGCGCGGAAGGTCTACAATGCCATGATCGACAAACGCCCCGCCGTGATCGTCCGGTGCACTGGCGTCGCCGACGTGATCGCGGCGGTGAAGGCGGCGAAGGCCTCCGGCCTCGCCATCGCCGTGCGCGGCGGAGGACACAGCGTGCCCGGCTTCGGCACCGCGGACGGCGCCCTCGTCATCGATCTCGGCCGCATGAGAGGCATCAGAGTTGATCCCGCGGCCAAGACGGTGCGGGCGGAGGGCGGGTGCACCTGGGGAGACTTCTACCACGCCACGCATGCGTTCGGCCTCTCGACAACCGGCGGGATCATCTCCACCACGGGCATCGCTGGCCTCACCCTCGGTGGCGGCATCGGCTACCTCACGCGGGGCCACGGCCTCACCCTGGACAACGTGCTCGCCGCCGATGTCGTCCTCGCGGACGGCTCGTTCGTCACCGCCAACGCGAAGGATCACGCCGATCTGTTCTGGGCCCTCCGCGGCGGCGGCGGGAACTTCGGTGTCGTCACCAGTTTCGAATACCGCCTCCACCCCGTGAGCGAGGTCACCGCGGGACCGATGTTCTTCGAGGTCAAGGACGCGGACAAGGTCCTGCGGACCTGGGACAAGTACATCACGAACGCCCCGCGCGAGCTGGGCGCCTTCTTCGCGTGGCAGATCGCGCCGCCCCTCCCGTTCATCCCAAAGGAGCGCCACGGGGACACCTTCTGCGCACTCGTGGTCTGCTGGAACGGCCCCGCGGACCAGGCGGAGAAGGCGATCGCACCCTTGCGCAACGCCGCCCCGGTCGTCGCTGAGTCGGTGGGGCGGGTGCCGTTCCCGGCGATGAACGGCGCCTTCGACGGGCTCGTCCCGCCCGGCCTGCAGCACTACTGGAAGGCGGCGTTGGCGAAGGGATTGACGGACGGGGCCATCGAAGCACACTTGAAGCACGGGCCGAAGATCCCTGTCGTCAACTCCACCGTGCACATCTACCCGATCAACGGCGCCGTCCATGATGTGCCCGCGGACGCGACGGCGTGGGGGCATCGGGACGCGAAGTATTCGACCGTGATCGCCGGGATGTGGCCCGACCCGAAGCAGAACGAGGCGACCACCCGATGGGTCCGGGACTACTACCGGGACCTCTCGCCCCATTCCGAGGCCGGGGCGTACATCAACTTCGCAGGTGCCGACGACCAAGACAAGGCCGCCGTGAACTTCGGACGGGCCTTCGGACGGCTCCGCACGGTGAAGGCGAAGTACGACCCGGGGAACACTTTCCGGTTCAACCAGAACATCGCCCCTTCGAAGTGAGCGAACGGCGGGAGCCATCCCGGACGGTGGGGCCGCGCCGCATTGTCAGGCTTGGCGACGGTCGAGCCTGGCTCGCACCCCGACCCCCCGCGACCGGGGAGGAAGGGGCCGGACCTCGATCCGCGATCTCCGGCGGCGAACACGTCGACCTCGCGGGGATTCAGGCGTGGAAAGGCCCGAGACGGCCATCGTCTTCGCCAGCTCATTGTCGAAACGCAGCAAGGTTCCCACGATCGCCGACCCGGAGGCCAACCGGTAACGGATTGCTCCCTTGCCGCCGCGGTCCTCCGCGAGGACCCGCAGCCGAAGCAGAGGACGCAGGAGACGATCGAGGGTGGGACGGGAGACGCCAGCGGCGGTCGCCAGCTCGCTCTTGTTGTAGGCCCTACTGGGATCGTCGAGGAGGACGTCTACTACCTTGACCATCTCTTTGGAGGTGAAGACGTCTTGCAGCATGGGTCACCGCCGGTGCCGGCCTAGTGTAAACGTGATTTACAACCCCCTACTTAACCTCTCCCTGGCCCGTCCACAGGTTCCGGGAAAGGGTAGACGTCCTCATCCTGGACCTCCGCATGGTGGACCTCGTACCAGTCGCACACGCCGTGAAGGAAGGCTACGGCGTCTCGGTTCAGGGAGACGTGGCGGCCATATCCGGTCGGCTTCACGAGGACCAAGCGCAGGCGAATCAGCCTTTCGAGGGCACGCGCCGCCTCACCGCGGAGACTTCGTGGGAGCCCTTTGAGGGCGTTCTCCTCTGCGGTATGGGCGCCTCCATACTTCGCTCGCCGATGGAGCTTCCAGATGATCTTGATCTCCATTCCCGTGAGCTCTCTGGGCACAGCCCTCCGAGGCCACGCTCAGTAGATAAGGAGATTCGCACCAAACAGGGGAAACCCTGAAACGGTTTGGTCTCCCGCGTTCGATAACGCTCGGCCTTGGCGCCCGCGCACCATCAACTCTGAAGGACCGCCCGCCCCCGAGAATCCCCTGCGAACCTTCTTGACGGACGTTCGGATGGCGACGTGTGGTCGATCGCGCGCGGCTGGTTCGTCGCGCCCTCTGGCTCGTCGGCTTCACGGCCGCCTACAACGTGGTCGAGGCGATCGCGAGCCTCGCCGCCGGTCTTGTCGCGTCCTCCGTCGCCCTCATCGGTTTCGGACTGGACAGCGGGATCGAAGTGTCCGCGGCGGTGATCCTGATCTGGCGGTTGCGGCGGGACCACATCCGCGAGCGGACCGAGACGAAGGCGCTTCGCGGGATCGGCGTGACCTTCCTTCTGCTCGCGGGGTACATCCTCGCCCAGTCCTCCTGGACCCTGTACACCGCCAAACACCCGGACCCGAGCCTGCCGGGGATCATCATCGCGCTCTTGTCGATCACCCTGATGCCCCCGCTGGCCCTCGCGAAGAAACGCATCGGGAGGAAGATCCAGAGCCAGGCGATGGAGGCGGAGGCCACGGAGACGATCGTGTGCGCGCTCCTCTCGTTGGCGCTGCTCGTGGGCCTGGCGGCGAACGCGGCGCTCGGCTGGTGGTGGGCCGACCCCGTGGCGGCCCTGGTCATGGTCCCGTTCCTGCTCCACGAAGGGAAGGAAGGGCTCGACGGTGGCCACCATGACGAGGACGAGGGACTACCCAGGAAGTAGGCTATCGGCCTGCCTCGGCACAACTAGAACGCAACGTCTTAAGTGATTGAGCATAACCGCCGGAGCGCCTCGCTCCCGTCTAGACCCCCTTGATGAACGAGTCTCGCTCTCGGGACAAGAACCACGGTCATCCCACTGCTTCCGATGGAGCGTCCGCTGCAGCGAGACAGTCAAGGGTTGACAACTAGTCGATGTTGCAAAGTCAATGGCTTTGGATTATTCTCTATGACAACCATGTCGTAGATCAAGTGGATCGAACCTGTACCCACTGCCGGGCTCGTCATCGTAAGCGCGGTCTCGACTTCCAAATCCCAGATCCTTTCGACAACCCGCTCGATTCCAAACTTCTGAACAGTCACGGTCTCCGGCCCTTGCCCGTGGACTACGAGCAGTACCATACCGGTTCGGAAGTCGACTATCGGCGGTTCTGGGCAAGGTCCAGACGCGTTCCAAGTAGCCGTCCACTCATCAGGTGTTCGAATTGCAGTTATGCCCTTCCTCGTCACCTGCAAGCAACCTTCACCTGGCGTTTGGAGCGTCTGAAATACGATGTCTCTTAGTGGGACAAACGGCAGGGCAACAGAGATGACGATTACTAGGGCAATAGTGAATCCGGCCGCGGCAATCAGACCGTGCCTCTCACCTTTGCCCAGCTCAATCCAATTCACTACCACCAGTCCCCATGTTCTACATAGATGGTCGGGCCAATTCCATACGTTGACCCGGGACCAATTGGACCACGATACGCCTTGTAAAACATCACGATGTCCTGTCGATTTATCGACTCGCCGTTCAAGCTCAAGTCCGGGTTCGAGGTCACCGGCGGACAACACCGCAGAAGCCAAATCCATGCCGAATCACTAGGATTCGGTGTCGTCCTCACCCTTGGGTGCGGGCAGCAATCGTCCCAGGTCCTCACCTCCGTATTCTGCACTTTGATTTCTGTATTATACCTGTAACCGTCTGAATACCTAGAAATGACATCATTACCTGGTCCACGGACATCGCCATCATAGTAGCTTTGAACCTCCAGCGAAACCGGGCTACCAGTGGTAATGCCGATGTTGACCGAAGGCTTGATCTGCGGAGGATAGGTCATGTCGAAAGCGTACGAAGCAACAACCCAACCGTTGGGGAGCGAAAACCCCGCTGTGACGCGTTCGTGTCCTAGATACGCCTCATCGATTCTAGGAGGGTTCACCATGTTTGACCCGTCTAGAGAATAGGGAATGCCTCCTGCCCAGACGTTGTCAGTACGCATCATATGAAATACTTTTTTGGAGAACAACGCACACCAACCGAAGGGGCAATTTAGGTAGTTGTTAAGCCAGACGTCACGAAGGATGAAGGGTGTATTCCCGAGAATATTTGGGACTGAGTAGCTGAAATGCGTCGACCCAGAGCTGCCAGTTCGCCTATAGAATGAATCCCAACCGAAGACGTAGGAGGGTGTAGATGCGGCCGAGGCAGGGATGTCAATCAGACCAAAGCCCCAGCGGTCGGCGTTGTAGGTAGGTACTAGCGTTGGATCTCTTACCGCCTTCTCTCGAATCGCTGCCTTCACAAGCATGGGCGACCACGATGGGAATTTTGTCAAGATTATCGCGGCTTCGGCTGAAACGTGGGAAAGAGCTTGACTTGTCCCGCCTAGGCGACCGTAACAACCCGAGGTGGGTTGCCCGGCTGAGTTCTTTGTGCAAACTGAGTCGAATCCGTTTGGATAAGCATCGCAGAGGTCTCTTGGTTCTGTCCCAGGGGTACAAGACGCGGAGAGATCCGTTGTGCGGGTTGACCAAAGTCCAGTGGTTTCGTCATCGCCTTGGTATGGCCCACATGTAGACGAATGGCTACCTGGTGCCACGACGTCAGGTCTTCTTCGGCCATCCTGCGTATACCCGAACGTACTATAGCATGCGTGAGTATCATCGCTTCGCGCTGTCGTGCCATGATGATCCAGGGCACCCACAACGATGACATTAAATGCTTCCGCATAGATGTTATACACGAAATTCCCCGATGTTACAACGACCGTAAGTCCATCTCGTACCGCGTCATCAAGGACTCTAATGGCTTCGTGAGTCGCATCGCCATAACTGCCGCTGAAGACATCGAAATACTCCTGTGCTAGACTTATGACCCTTATCGGAGGGGACACGCTGTTACGTTGGGTCACGCATCTTTTTATAGCATCTCGGGTGTCAGCGAAGGTGAAGCCTGACTTCATTGAGTACAACTTCACCTCACTTGCTACGCCTTGGTGCTGGGTTCCACCATAAGCAGGACTGGTTCGGGCTGCTATGATACCTGCGACGTGAGTGCCATGCCCATATCTATCGTCCCAATAGACGTTCCCTCCCCCCGAGGGCCAACCGCCGACTACCGCACCAGAGAGATAGCCATTGTTGGTGTCGATTCCAGTGTCGATGACACAGACCGTCACGCCGGCTCCCTGGTTCGGCGCGGACCCCGCCCCAACAGTCTGTCGGCTAATGTTGAGGCCGGCCGCCGAGCCAGCCGTGGTAAGAAGCAGGAACACACAGGCGAGACCGACCCCTGCCAGCTTCCTTGGTCTTCTGCCTTTCTGGAGTCTCTCCACGGCCAAAACGATTGCCATGAAACTCGCAACTGCGACGATCGTTTCGAGTCCAGGTAGAGGACTTGCTCTGTTTATCGTCGAATCGGCCGGGGATGCTTCTGCCTCAATCCTGTCTGCGCCCTGCGAGTCCATAAAATCATCAGTTGAGGAGAGGATTATTGGGCCGTTGCGAATAATAGTCGTGACGTTCTGGTTGTTGAGCACGGATTCAAGATTCTGTATCGGAATCGTGGCAATCACGAACGAGTCAAGGCCTTCCCGGTCGATTGTCCCCCCTAGTCCCATCAGAGTCGATATCGTGGAGTTCCGGGCGGCACTTTCGGTGGTACCGTTTCCTTGCCCGCCATTCACCCTATAGTTCACCATTACACTGACCACGTTGACTCCAGCTGAGGCGAGTCTTGAAGAGTAGTTCTGGACATACGGTTCGATTCTCGTGAAGTGGCGCCAAGACTGATTCCAGTAGGGATACCCCGTCGGTTGGGAATTGAGAAGCGAAACGGCATTGGGTACGCTCAGAAGTTGCGACCTATTCTCCGGCGTAGTCTCGATCCAATACCACAGCTGTGTCTGGTCGGGAGAAAACCCAATGCCAGCGATCTTGCCGCTGCGGTTGATAACCTGGGTCAAGTCACTTTGACGAAGGTACCACGACCCATCCGCTGGACCTGCGAGTACATCTAGCCAAACCATAATTGTCCCTGGCAGAGCCTCAGTCACGTTCGATCCATCCGGGTACCCAATTATTGGAACCGGGGGCTCCACACCTCCCAGGCTTGGGGTCGGGACTGCTATAATCAGAGCAATGAGGGCAAAGGGTACAACCAAAGAACGTCCACGTACCCGAGTGCGTTCAGTTGGCACCTGAACACTATCAGCGGACTGGTATTTAACTTCGCTCCAGCCTCGACGGAGGTGTAGAGCACGGATATCATTTCCCACCCTAGGCCACCCCCTCCGCCAGCCTCTCGAACAGACCCAAGAGGACCTCGGGCGGGAGCTTCCGGACGAACGCCTCGTTCGGGGTCTCCGCGACCTCGATCCACAACGCCCCATGGAGGCGTTCGTTGTACCAGGCCAGGAAGGTCTCCAGGGAGCCGAACCGCCAGCGGTGGCGGTCGTACCCCCGCCAGAAGCGCGCTCCGACTTCCCGTTCGTCTGCGGGTGGTTCCTCCTCGAGACCGCGTGGCGGATCCCGTGGGCCTCCAGGTGGGCGGCGAACCGGGAGGTGCCGTGCGGGGCGTAGAACTGGACGCCCTGGTCCGTGTTCGCCTCGCGGACCTCCAGGGCCCACTCCCGGGCGCGGGCCCGGGCCTCCTCGAAGGTGGCGATCGACGCCTCCGCCGTCTCCGAGGGGAACTCCCCGCCGGAGAGCGCCCTCCGGGAGGCGTCGTCGATCCACACGATCACGTGGGGGTGGGCCTTCCGAGGTCCGGTGCCAGTCCGCGTGGAGGAGGCTCCCGGAGTGCTCCCGCTCGTACCGCACCCGCGTGCGCTTCCGCTGCTTCCGGGGGTTCGGGAGGACCTTCCCGGTCGCGAGGAGGCGGGCGCGGACCTTCCAATGGGGGATGGGGACGCCGCGGCGGCGGAGCTCGTGGTAGAGGTGGCGGCTCCCCGCCCGTTCTCCTCCCAGGCGCGATCGATGGCGGCCGCCTCCTCGGCGGTGAGGAGCGGGGCCCGGGGGCGGCGGTGCTTCTTCAGCGTCGGCACCTGTCCGGACCGCCGCCACTCCTGGATCACCTGGCGCAGCCTCCTCGGCGTGACGCCCCAGTGGTCGGCGTGCCAGCGGACATCGAAGACCCCCTTCTGGACCTGCCGGACCGCGTAGGCGATCCGGGCGTCCGTCAGTTTGACCATGGGGGCATCCGGCAGCCCCGGAAATAATTCTTGCGCTCTACACAGCCTCGATGGAGGTTGTGCTGCGCAGAGAGTATTGCTGCGCGCTCCTCTCGTCGGCGCTGCTCGTGGGCCTGGCGGCGAACGCGGCGCTCGGCTGGTGGTGGGCCGACCCCGCGGCGGCGCTCGCCATGGTTCCCTTCCTCATTCGCGAGGGGAAGGAGGGGTTGGAGGGCGGGCACCATGAGGGCGAGAACGGGGGGCCAACCGCTAAATAGCGCGCGCCGGTAGTCGACGCGCGTGGCGGCGATCGAGGCCCGCGGCATCGTGAAACGGTACGGGAAGTTCGAGGCCTTGAAGGGGATCGACCTCACCGTGCAGCCGGGCGAGTTCTTCGGCCTCTTCGGGCCGAACGGCGCTGGCAAGACCAGTCTCCTGAAGATCCTCACCGGGCAGCTCGCCCCGACGGCGGGGGGCGCCGCCGTCCTCGGCATCGACGTGGCCCGCAACCCGCTCGACGTCAAGTCCGCGGTGGGCATCGTGCCGGAGGTGGAATCGCCACCCTCCTATCTCACGTCCTACGAGTACCTGTACTTCGTCGGCAGGGTGCGGAAGGTGGACGGCCTGGACAAGCGCATCCTGAACTGGCTCGACTTCTTCGAGCTGGATGGCATGAGGCACACGATCTGCAAGGACCTCTCCAAGGGAACGCGACAGAAGCTGATGCTCGCCGCCGCCTTCCTCCATGCTCCGAAGCTCCTCTTCCTCGACGAGCCGTTCATCAACCTCGACCCGATCTTCCAGCGGCGCGTGAAGGACTGGCTCTCGGAGTACCGCGCGAAGGGGGGCACGGTCTTCATGTGCTCGCACCTCCTGGACATGGCCGAGAAGCTGGCGGACCGCGTGGCGGTGATCCAGGAAGGCCGCGTCATCGCGTCGGGGACGCTCGCAGAGGTGCGCGGGCAGTACGAGGACTTGGAGAGCGCGTTCCTGCACCTGGTGGGCAAGGCGTGATCGAGCTCCTGCGCTTCATGCTGAAGGAGGAGTTCCGCATGCACACCTCCTACACGACGAAACGCATGTTCCTCATGTTCCCCGCCATGGTCACGCTCTTCGCCTTCGCGATCGCGCTGACCAGCAACCAGATCCTCGCCGACACGCCGCTCCCGCAGGTCCTGCTCGTCCTTCACCTAAGCGTCTTCCTCTACGGGCTCAGCGTCGGCGCCTTCGGGTTCCTGGGGCGGCAATACCAGGAGCGATCGACGGGCTACCGCAATTACATCGTTACGATGCCCTCGACGCTGCCGATGTCCTTCAAGCAGACCTTCCTCGCGATGTACCTGCGCGACGCGCTGTTCTACATCCTCCTCCTGCTCGGGCCGATGGCCCTCGGCCTCTCCCTGAGCGTGCCGTGGACCGGCTTCCGCCTGACGAGCATCGCCCTGTTGTTCGTCGCGACCCTGCTCACGTTCCTCCTGGGGATGTCGCTGTCCTTCGCGATTTCGACGCTGTACGTCCGCAGCGTGCCCGCCTTCGTCGCGACCGTCGTGGCTGTGATCGCGCTCTTCGCCGCCTATGGGCTCTTCCGCGTCGTCCCGCTGGAGGCCCTCCTCCCGGGCCTCGCCTTCCAGTACTCCGTGCCGCCCTCGGGGGTCGGGGGGCTCGCCGCCGCCGGCTACGCGGGGATCGGCGGGCTCTTCACCCTCGCGTTCGTTGGCGCCGCCGTCCTCTTCGTGGAGGACCGCTACGAGTCCCGGACGAGCCAGAGCCCCGACCGCCTCCCCGGGCTGGAGGCCGCCCTCCCGTTCTTCCGCACCGGACGGATCCTCCTCGCGAAGGAGTTCCTCGACCTTCGCCGCAGCGGGACGCCGGTGAAGATGCTCTTCTCGTTCGTCGTGCCGCTCGTCTTCCTCTCCTTCACCGCCTGGTTCGTGCGGAACGGGCTGCAGGTGCCCGTCGGCTTCAACACGGTCTTCTACGGCGGCATGGTCGGGTTCTTCGGCGTGTCGCTGTACAACTGGCTGAACAACGTGGACAACGTCGACTACCTCGCCACGCTCCCCCTCACCGTCCCGCAGATCATCAAGATCAAGCTGCGGACGTTCCTCATCATGACGACCTGGATCTCGACCCTCTTCGTCCTCGTGATCTCCTGGCTGAACCAGGACACGAACCTCCTCTGGCTCGCCCTGCCGGTGATGTTCGTCGTCAGCCTCTACATGGTCACCGCCACGGCGTACCTGACGGGGCTCAAGACGAACTCGTTCTTCTTCAATTTCGGGATCATGGCGAAGTTCTCGATCCTCTCCATGCTGCCGGACATCTGCCTCACGATCCTCTCGTTCACCGTCGCGCGCGACCTCGTCTTCTCGGTGACCGGGATCACGATCGTCCTCGTCGCGCTCGGGCTCTCCACCGTCTTCCTCTATCGCGGCATCGACGCGAAGTGGGGACGGACGGAGTTCGGGGAGTGAGGGCGATTCGACTCGGGAGGCATGGCGGGGTGCCGATCTCCGCCGACATGGCCCGGCGGGGACTGCACCTGGCCTCGCCCCTCCTGCTCCTCTACTACCTGTTCCCACCGGAAATCGTCCCCGGCGTCGACCGACGCCTGCCCGTGATCCTGGCCGTGCTCGCGGTGGCGGGCTTCGAGGCGTTCCGCCTCCTGCGGCATCTCGACATCCCCGGGATGCGCGACTACGAACGGCACCGGCTTGGCGGCTACGCCTGGGGCGGCTTCGGAATGGCGCTGGGGTTCCTCTTCTTTCCACCCGTCCTCCATGTCGTGACGTTCTGCGGGATGGCCTGGGTCGACCCGCTCTGCGCCTGGACGAAGACCCGCGGGACGCTCTATCCGAAGGTTCCACTCCTCGCCTACATCGCAGGGGCGATGGTGCTCTTCGTGCTGCTCTCCCCCTATCACTCCGCGCTGGAGCTGCGGCCGTTTCTCGCCGTGCCGCTCGCGTGCGTCGCCGCCGTGGCGGCGATCGCCGCCGAGTACCCGAAGTGGAAGGCCACCGACGACGACTTCGTGATGAACGTGGCGCCGCTGATGCTGCTCACGCTGCTCGTGGGCTTTTGAGCGCTACTTGAAGACTTCAAGCTTCCCGAGGCGCCCGGCGCTGACCTGCACCTCGCCGCGGAACTCGCGCGCCCAGCCGTTCGTGATCCGGACCTTGTCGCCCACCGAGACCTTGTCGACCTCGTCGTTCCACAGGCTCAGGGCGACGACACCGCCGTCGGCGTCCGTGCCCTTCGCGTCGCAGACCTTCGACGCGCCCCCGAAGCGGGTGTTGACGCTGCGCGTCTCGCCCTTCTCCGTGAGGGTAATCTCCAGAAGCTCGACCTTCGCGTTGGCCCGAATGTCCTTGGCCTTCATTGGGGCGGCGGATGGGGGGTCTCTAGATAAAGCTTTGCGGGACGGAATCGCGAAAAGACTGTGCGCTGAGGAGCGACGCCGGACATGAGTGGCGCAGGCCGAAGGAATCCGCGCACCCATCATGGCGGGTCACGACGCCGCTCCTTTTGCCTTCACCGCCAACTCCCGAAGGGTTAAGGGGAGTCCGACGACCGCCAGGGCGGCGGGGTCAGTTTTATGAGGCCACCGTGGATACGGAGGACGGGTGCACTCCAATGCGGGAAGCCGATTCCATCTTCGAGAACATTGAGAAGCAGATCCACGAGGTCCGCGAGGTCGAGGACGCAAACATCGAGCACATCCGGACGCTCCTCTCCAAGCAGACGCGCATGATCGCCTACCTCGTCGCGCGCGTCAAGGACCTCGAGATGCACGCCCAGGTCGAGGAGAAGTGGGACGGCGAGGTCGAGGAGGTCCTGCGGCTCATGGCCCAGGACGACTCGCACCTGTGGCGCTTCCGGAAGCACCGGGAGACCTACGAGGAGATCGCCCGCCGCGGCGTCACCGCGGTCGAGGACACCGCCTAGGGCTCCCGCCCCTCGTCACCCCCGAATCTATTTATCCGCCCAGACCCTTCGCCGCAACGCACCCATATGAACCGAATCAAGGTAGTCTCGGACCCCGCGGAGCTCGTCCCTATCCTCCGCTGCGTCGACACCGAAGTGAAACAGAAGATCTTCCGGGACCTCAGCAACGAGTGGCTCACCGCCAAGCAGATAGAGGAGCGGTATGGACCGGAGGGCGAGGAGGCCATCCAGTTCTTCGAGAAGGTGAAGATCGTCGAGACGAAGTGGCAGACGAGCGCCGCACTGTCCCCGGAGAAGGCGTACCACGCGTTCTACTCCTCCTTCCACATCAACGCGACCGTCCCGGTGCAGGAGATCAGCGACATCCTGTTCATCGCGATGATGCCGGAGAAGGACTACCGGAAGTTCGAGGAGCGCCTCTTGAAGACGATCGGGGACGACGGGCGGTTCATGGGTGACGTCGCGGACGAGCTGAAGGTCACGCCGACGATGCTCAAGGCCCTCGTGAAGCGCTCCGCACGCCTCGACTTCCGCGGCCACCGCATCCTGAAGTTCAAGGAATGAGAGGGCCATGCCGCCCGAGGACGAGAACCCCTTCGAGAACCGGCCGATGGAGGCCGATCGCCGCAAGCGCGCGCCTCCGCCGCCCCCGGCGGTGATTCCTGGCCCCCCGCCCTCGGCGCCCCGTGTGAACCCGTTCGAGGGCAAGGCGTCGTGGGACGTGGAGAAGAAGCCTCAGCCGCGCGCGGCCCCGGAGGCGTTCCGCGCACGGATCGCCATGCCGGCAGGGTTTGGGATCATCTTCGGCATCGGCCTGTTTCTCATCTCCGTCGGGTGGCTGACGAACTTCGACCTGCGCGCGACACTCCTGGGGCTGGCGGGAATGGCCATCGCCGGCGCCGCCCCCTACTTGATGATGGCGGAGCAACTCCCCGCGGAGAAGAGACCGCTCCAGCCGGTCACCCGGAAGTTCCTGGGCGGGGCCCTCCCGGCCGGGCTCGCCCTCATCCTGTTCGGCGTCCTCGCCATATTCCCCGGGCAATGGATCGTGGCGCTTCTGATCCTCGTGGCGATCGTGCTTACGTGGGTGGCGGTGACGCTCTTCCTCTATTCGATCTACGGTGGTCCGCGCCCGCCGTCCCGGCCCCCCGCCGCGGTCCTCCCGCCGCCGAGGCGCATCCCGTGATCACGGTCCTCCGCATCGGCCACCGCCCGGAGCGGGACAAGCGCGTGACCACCCACATCTGCCTGACCGCGCGCGCGCTCGGTGCCGCGACGGTGCTGGTGGACCGACACGACCCGGTGCTCGAGGAGACGATTCGCGGCGTGGTCGCGCGTTTTGGCGGTGAGTTCCACGTGGAGACCGGAGTGGAGTGGAGGAAGGTGATGCGCGCCTGGAGGGGGCCGAAGGTCCACCTCACGATGTACGGGGAGACCCTCCGCGCGATCGAGAAGCTCCCCCGCCGTGCGAACCTCCTTGTCCTGGTCGGGGCGGAGAAGGTGCCGCCGGACGCCTATCGCCTCGCGGACCTGAACCTGGCTGTGGGGAACCAGCCGCACTCCGAGGTCGCCGCGCTGGCGGTGTTCCTTGACCGGTACACGCGCGGGGCCTGGACGCGCAAACGCCTTCGCGGGAAGCTCACGATCCTCCCGAGTGCACGTGGAAAGCGGATGGCCAACCCGAGACGATAGCCAACGTTTATGGTGGCGGGGACGCGTGCTGCGAGGATGCGAGGGGCCGTTGCCGCTATCATCGTCCTCCTGCTGCTGCTCCCGGCCGCGCGGGCCGGCGACCCGGGGCCGGTCGAGAAGCCGGCCTACGCCGTCGGCGACTACTGGTCCTACCACCTCGAGAGCCTCGAGGCGTTCGTCTTCCTGATGAACGGCACGATGAACGTGAGGGTCGTGGACATCGCCCGCAAGGAGGTCCGCGGCGTGAACCACACCGTGGTCATCCTCCTGTTCGAGGGCCGGGGGACGCTGGACTGGAGCCCGGAGGCGCGCCCGAACGCCCCGGAGAACCTGACGGGGTCGTGGGCGATCGACGGGTTCGAGTGGTGGGAGTCCACGGGGCTGAAGCTGGTGCGGCGCTACCTTCGGGTCACGGGGGAGGGCACGGGCCAGACCTCAGGCCAGACCTTCCACCTCGACCTGGTGAACGAGACGCGGTCCGTCCTCCTCGAGGACACGTGGCGCTTCCCCATCGCCGCCAATGCGACAGGGCGGATCCGGGCGGACACGGAGTACAACAGCTCCGCGGAGTTCGTCGCGCCGGGCATGCCGGCCCGGACCTACGCCGCCAACGGCACGTTCAACGAGACGATCGACCTCGTCGCGGAGGGCTGGGGCCGGCCGGTCGTCCCTCGAGGGACCTTCGACGCGCTCCGGATGAACGAGACCTTGGAGGGCGGCTCCGTGCGCCACGAGTACGCGCCCGCGGTCGGCGCGGACGTCCGGCGGGAGATCTTCAATGAGACGGCGCGTGTCCAGACGCTCGACCTCCTCGCGTTCCGGTACCGCCACGCGGACCCTCCCGTCCCGACGGTCCTCGACTTCCGCGTGCCCCTGGCGGTGATCATCGGCCTCGCCGGGGTGGCCATCGTGCTCCTCGTGCGTCGGCGGCGCCCCGGGGAAGAGTGGCGGGCGTTCGAGGACGAGGTCCGGGACCTCAAACCAGCTCGCGAAGGGGGACCGGGTGGTCCTCCAAAGGCACCTTGACGATGTGCCGCGTCGTCTTCGGGGGGAAGGGCTTGCCGGACCGGGCCTGCTCGAGGACCATCTCCTTGGTCACCTCACGGATGGTCGACCCCGGCCAGGTCGTGAGCTGGACCTCCTCGGACTTGTAGTCGATCAGGTAGACGGGGACCTTGCGGCAGCCGAGCTCCCGGAGCGCCAGGTAGCGGTGATGGCCGTCGAGGATGACGAGTTCGTCCTCCGCGACGAGGATCGGGCGGCGGATGAGGCCTTCGCGGCGGATCTCCTCGCGGATGCGGTCCAGGGCCGTGCGCTCGGTGCCCTCGTGCGTGCGCAGCTTCGAAATCTCCAGGATGGCGAAACGCAGCGGCACGGCTTCCCCGGCCGCACGAACCGCACGGCGGGGAAAAACCTATGGCTCCTACGGCGCCGCCGGGGCCGCGGCAGACCGCTCCGGCGCCGCCATGCCCTTCTTGAGCGACACGCGCTTCGGGAAGTAGCGGAGGATCACGATGTCCCCGACGCTCTGGATCCAGCGATAGGGGACGCTCACCGCCATGGAGCCCTCGACGAGGAGGGGGTTGGTCTCCTGCACGAAGATGCCCTCGACGGTCCCGGCGTCGACGTCCATGACCATGTTGTTCACGTTGCCCAGGAACACACCCTGGTTGGTGTACACCTGAAGGCCAATCATCTCAGAGAGTTCTTCGAGCATGCGCTACCCATCCCTTTCGGTGGACCGGGAATGACGCGTGGGGTAGATGAAGATTATGCCGACGGGGAGGCGCTGGCTCACCGGGGCTCCGCGGGACGGCGGTGCACGAGGTAGACGCCGACGCAGGCCAGAATGGCGATGACCGCGACAGCGAGGACGACCAGCCACAAAAGAGTCGTGGGGTCGGGGTGAGTGCTCGACGGGATTCGGATCGTGGTCGAGGCGGGCTCCCCCTGCATTGGGGCGGGGGAGACCGTGATCGTGTGATCCCCCGAAGCGAGCCCGCCGAGGTCGATGACCGCCGGGAAGAAACCATTCGAATCGGTGCTCGCGTTGGCCTTCCATACGTCGTCGACCAGGATCGTCAGGGGATAGTTCGCCGCTGGAACGGACGTGCCCTGAAGGAATACACGTCCCGACACTGTAACGAGACCTTGGACGTTGAGGGTGACCTCCGCGGGGGGCTGCAGGATGGTAACGGTCACACGGAAATCCAGCAGGAAGTTCCGGACCGCCGTTGCCGACTCCACCGAACCGTTCCACGCGCGGGCGCGGATGGTGTGATTCCCACTAGGGAGGTCGCGCAGGGAGAGGTCCACCCGCCACATCGCGACGCCATCCGCGACGGGCGCCCAGAGTTCGTTGTCGAGCCAGACAGTCACCACGGTGGCGTTCCGAGCCGTCCCGGTGACGTGCACAAGGTCGGAGGCGATCGTCGTGCCCGGTGAGGGAAGGTCGATGAAGACCTCCGGCTCCCCCAGGGCAACGGCGGCGGGGAGGAGGAGGCACGCGGCCCCGGTCACCAGGAAGAGAGCCACGACGGTAAGGACCCTGGACACGACCCCCGAATGGCCTAGCCCGTGATTCAAGCTGTCGTTGCGTAGCGCACTCGAAGCGCCGGCCGGTCGCTGGGTAAGACCGGTGTTTCACTTGCGGCGGCGAATGACCAGGTATACGGCGACGAGGCCCAGGCCCAGCCCCGCGATCGCGATGACGACGAGAGGGATAACCAGGGGGAGGGTGTATCGATCCTCGCTGTGCGTAGGCAGCGAGATCTGGATGACGGAGGACTGTGTTGCGCCGTAGTCAGGCGATGTGCTCACAATCAAGGTGTACTGGCCAGGCGCTCGGGCCGAGAGGTCTGCCTGCGTCACAAAGACACCCTCCGAGCCCGTGATCGCCTGACCGACAAGGAGTCCATTCACATGGACCTGGACATCGATCCCCGGGGCCGGGATGCTCGTCCCTTGGAAGAATATCCGGCCGGACACGGTGACGGGACCGGCGGGGACGCTCAGAATCAGATCCTGCGGCGGCTGCAGGATGCTCACAGTCAGCAGGACATCCAGTTGAAAGGTCCGGAACACCGGGGCGGAGCCTGTGGAACCGTTCCACCCGCGGGCTTCAATCGTGAGGACCCCATTTGGAGCATGCCCAGGGAAGGATGCTGTCCAAGCGTCCCCCATCCCGGTGCCGTTGACGAAAGTGGCATTGACCCAATCCCCGCCAGTGAGACGCGCTTGGACCTGCGTCGCGTTCCACGCCGCCCCAATTACGCGGATGTCCGGGGACCGATAGATCGAGCCGTCTGCGGGGGAAACGATGGAGACCTCGGGCTCGCCCAGGGCGGCGGCGCCGTCGGAAAACAGAAGCGCGGCAACCCCGAAGAGGAGGAGCATGGCCATGAATGCTGGAACGCGGGACACAAGGCGGAATGGTCGGCGGGGGGCTTGAGGCTGTCGGAGCCTCGGGCTCCGCAGATAGGAAGATTCTCCGGCCCCTTGGCGAAGCTTGATTCCCGTTCCAACGTTGCTCCCCGGAGGGACGACCTGTGCTGAGGACGCTCCGGACCGACGCGAAGGAGAAAGCGAAAGTGCGAACCAGACTCGCCCGAGAAGCGCAGAGATTGGATGATCTGCGGGCGAAGAACAAATGGGGGAAGCTGGTCTGGCATTACTTCTGGTGCACCGACCAGGCCCTCCATGCCGGGATGAGGGACGAGGCGCTCGACCTGCTCCGCCGGCTGAACGAGGAGTGCGAGAGGTCCCGCGGCGGTAGATTCGACGGTGTCCTCAGTTCCTTCAGGGAGTTCGGGAGGATGGAGGACCTCATCCCGGAGATCGACCGGCTGCGCCGGTTCTATGGGGCCTACTATACGTTCCTGGACGAGACGTTGGGCACCGCCGGCGTCCGGTACGCCGGGGACATCGCCTTCGAGATCGTGAAGAACCCCCAAGCGACGACGAAACGGGGGACAGAGCTCCTCATCGTCAGGCGGGTCGTCAGCAGCCAGGTCTTCCGTGGCGGGGGCACTCTCATCATCGGGCCGGGCTGGGCGCGCCTCTTCGGGTACCCGCAGCCGGCGGTGCTGACCGACGCGGGGGCGGTGAGACCCAAAACAGTCACGTTCCTCTCCGTGATCCCGGAAGGGTTCGAACTGCGTTGGGCCCCCGCGGACCTGGGGCAACCCGTCCTCTTCGCCGGCCGCCTGCCCGACATGCCGGTCACCCGGATCGACACGCGGGACGGGTTGTTCGACCTCTTCGCGCCGGGCAAGGAGGAGGCGACCTTGACTGGCGGATGGATCCGACAGGACAACGAAAGCCCAGAGCCGGCCATCCATGTCGAGGTGAGGGCCGTCGTTGTGTACGGCTCCGGGGGAGACACCAGGCGCCTCAAGCGCTTACAAGAAGGCCTCGCGCAGGTGTTGGCCATCTGCAAGGCGGGGTACTGACCAGAGTCTCGGGCAACTTCTATCTCGAACTGAGTCCGCGTTCCCGCCATTCGACCTGAGCGTCGATGTCACTAGACGATGGCGGCGGCGACGTCCTCGATCTCCCGCTCGCAGTACTTGCAGCACAGGGTGAGGGGCTCCTTGACCCGGGTGAAGAACTCCGACTCCACGGGCTCCCTCTGGTTCGTGATGCAGTTCGGATTGCCGCACTTCAGGATCCCGACGACCCGGTCCGGGGTCTTGACGGCGTACTTCTCCGCGACGTTGAAGTTCCGGATGACGTTCACCGAGGCCTTCGGGGCGATCAGGGCGATCTTGTCCACCTCCTTCGAGTGAAGCTCCCGGTCCTCCACCTTCACGATGTCCTTCCAGCCGAGGACCTTGGAGGGCACGTGCATCGCGACGGTCACGGTCGAGTTCACCTCGCCCGTGATCCCGAGGATGCGCAGGACCTTCAATGCGCGCCCGGACGGGATGTGGTCGATCACCGTCCCGTTCTTGATCGGTGTGACGCGGATCTCCTTCACGGGCCCACCCCGAAGATCATGGAGAGGAGGGCCATGCGAACGCGGACGCCGTTGCGCGCCTGCTCGAAGTACTTCGCGTGCGGCGTGCGGTCCACCTCCGGGGCGATCTCTCCGAGGCGCGGCAGCGGGTGCATGACGATGAGGTTCTTCTTCGCCTCGCGGAGCATTTCCAGGTCGACGCGGTAGGACCCCGCCACCTTGGCGTACTCGGCGGCATCGGGGAACCGCTCCTTCTGGATGCGGGTGACGTAGAGCACGTCCAGGTCCTTCATGACGTCCTCGGGGCGCGTGGCGGTCTTCAGGTCCCGGCCGCGGGCCTTCACTTGGTCCGCGATCTCCTTGGGGAGCTGGAGCGATGGCGGGGCGATGAACGTCAGGTCGACGTCGAAGTTGCAAAGGGCTAGGACGAGGGAGTGGACCGTCCGCCCGTACTTCAGGTCGCCAAGCAACGCGATCGTCCGCCCGTCGATGGTGTCGAGGGCGTCCCAAATCGTATACAGGTCCAGGAGCGTCTGCGTGGGGTGCTGGCCCGCACCGTCCCCGCCATTGATGACCGGCTTCGAGGAGAAGTCCGCCGCCAGGCGCGCCGCACCCTCCTGCGGGTGGCGGAGGACGATGGCGTCCGAGTAGGCCTCGACCATCCGGATCGTGTCGGAGAGGGTCTCGCCCTTCGCTACCGAGGACCCTTCGAGACCGCCAAACGAGACGACATCGCCGCCAAGGCGTTTCATCGCGGACTCGAAGGACAGGCGGGTCCGTGTTGAGGGCTCGAAGAACACCGTCGCGAGAATCTTGCCCGCGAGGCTCCGCGAAGGCTTGCCCTCCTCGATGTCGTCGGCCGCCTTCAGGACTGTCTCGATGTCCTTCCGGGTGAAGTCCCCGATGGTGAGGATGTCACGCCCTTCGAAGGAACCCATCGGCGGCTCGAACCAGGGAGGGCTACATAAAGGCTATGCGGGTAGCGTCGGGTGTCCTATCCCGAAACAACTTCCTTGGAGGGAACCAAGTTGACCCTATGCGGAAGCTCCGGAGAGGGCAGGTGACCGCGATCGTCACCCGGCTGGACGGCCCCACCAGCGTGTGGGGGATCGCCCGCGCCTATGGGGTGAGCGACCGGTGGGTGCGGGAGATCCGGCGGCGGTGGGAACGCGGGGAGGAGCTCCCGGGACGCCGGCGCCTCGGCCGCCCGCCGAGGCCGGTCGCCGCGAAGGAGCAGGCCTTCATCCTCCGCTGCGAGGACGATCGGCGGACGCACTGCCCCTCACCGGACGATCACGACCGAGCACGGAGCCCTCTGGGAGACGGCCTGCGAGACGCTTCCGAGAAGGAAGCCTTTGGCTCGGGACATCCCTCGACTCCCCATGACCAGGAGGTCCGGGCGCCACCGGGCGACGTGCCGGAGGATTTGGTCGGCCACGTGACCGCGCTTCAATACCACCGACGGACGCGCGCCTCGGAGGCGGGCCACCTTGACCGCGGCGCCGAGGGCGAGCTGCCCGTGCTCCTCGCCCCGGTCCTCCTCGGCCTCGGCGACCAGAGTCGGGAGCTCCGTGAGGGGAATGACATGGAGCACCGCCAGTTCCGAGGCGAGGGCCTGGGCCATCTGCGCCGCCATGTCGACGGCGTGCAGGCTCGCCGCCGAGCCGTCGACGGCCACGAGGATCTTCCGCACCCGGAAAGCGCTCCCCGCCTTCACGGGACCGCCTCCCTTCGGGCCGGATCGAACCACTTCTGGGCCACGAGGGTCGGGACGATGGCCGTGAGCAGGATCACCGTCACCAAGACCGAGAACTGCGTCCGGTCGATAAGCCCTGCCGTCAGGCCGTATTGCGAGGTGATCATCCCAAAGGTGAGTCCCGTGCTCATCAGGAGGGTCAAGTACACAGCATCCCGCCGGGCGAATCGAAGGCTCAGCGGCAGGACCCCGGCGAAGGTCCCCCCGACCTTCACGGCGAACAGAAGTGCGACCAGGGAAGCCCCCGACACCACGGCCGCCAAAGAGACGTTCAGCCCCGCGTTCAAAGTGAAGAACGGCGTGAGGAAGGCGAGGGCGATTGTCCGGAGCTTCAGGAGGACCTCACGGTGGGCACCGTACACCGAGGCCAGCACGAGCCCCATCACGTAGGCCGGGAGGATGGCATGGGAACCGGCGAGGGCGGCGATCGCCGCCAGGCCGGCGATCAGCAGGAAGGTCGCCTTCACAGGGATCTCCCCGCCGCGGTCACGAAGGCGAGAGAAGAGCCACGCGAACGCCCGCGGAAGCGTAAGGGCGCTGACGACAAGCGCGGCGATCAACACGAGGATGTAGACGTTCGGTCGGACGAAGAGGGTGCTGAGGGCCACCGCCGTGCAGAGGCCGGTGACGAAACAGGAGGAGAGGATGAGTTTCCCCGTGTCGGTGCGGTTCAGTCCGCTCTCCACGATGACGACGTAGACCACGGCTACGGATGTGGAGGACAGGGCGATGCCCGCGATGAGTCCGGCCTCGGAGGTCCAGCCCAGCACCCCCCATGTGACCATCCAGGCGACGAGGAAGGGCACGAAGAAGGAGGCCAGCCCAATGGCGAGACTCGCCTTCCACGTCCTCCGGAACGCTGACGGGTCAATCTCGGCGCCCGCGAGGAAGGTGAGCACGACCCCGCCGACGCCCGCAAGGAACGCCAGCCAGTCCTCGCCGGCCGGTGTGAACCCGAGGAAGGTTGCGGCAATCATCCCCAGGACGATCTCGGGGATGGCAGCTGACACGCCCAGCCACCTGGCGAGCGCAGCGGCGAGGACGATAAGGCCTAGGATGACAAACAGCGCCGCCCAGTCGACCACGATGTCTCCGTCCGGTGTGGTGCGGTTGGAGGGAAGTAGAAGCTATCAGCCCGCACCGGGCGGTTTGAGGCGAGCTTCATCGCCTGTGGGGCGGACCATCGGCTGATGGTTCTTAAAGGTTACAACCCCGGTGTTCACGGGAGGACCGGTGGCCCGCCCTGACCGGATCAGCGCCGGCCGACGTGGGTGACCTGCCGGGGGAGGACGACGACGCCCCCCTCGGACTTCATGTACTGCTCCCACTCGGTCGAATTCTTGCGGACGCGCCGAGCGCGCTCGACCGCCTCGGCGGCGACGACCTTGTGGACGATCGCGTCCACGTCCACGCCGAGGACCGACTTGAACAGGTACTTCAGGCGCTCGTTCTCGGACATCTGGGGAATCCCGGGCAGGTGCGCACTCCGTATAAGTAACGTGCGGTGCGAGAATCTTCGCGGGAGTATTGACAAACACCCTATTGACAACGAGGGAAAAAGGGTAGGGTCCACGGGGGGACGCGGACCCTAGGGTTTGAGGAGGGGTTCAGAGGAAAGAATGGCAGGCCCGCGGGGCGGGTCTGCCTGGGGGTTGAGGAGGGTTCAGCATCAGGGCATCACCTTCGGCGGTGCGTTCGTTTCTAGCACGGCGTTGGCGGTCTCCTGCAGCGCCCGCCAGTCGCCGCCGAAGTCCTTCGTGACCCCGGTGGAGAACTGGAAGCGCACGCGGAGCGTGCCGTTCTCGAAGAAGATGTAGGCGTTGCGCAGCTGGCTCTGGTAGAGGGAGATGCGCTTCCCCTTCCGGGTCAACGCGCGCTCCACGCAGGCGAGGAGGCCGGCCTGCTCGAGCGCATGGATGCGGCGGTAGCACGCCGCGATCGGGATACCGTACTCCCGGCTGAGGTCGATGGCGCTCTTCGGCTTCTTGAACGTGGCGACGAGGATCTTGGCGGAGTACTCGTCGGTCACGAGCCGAGACGCTTCCAGGGGGTCCAGGGTCTTCATCTCCCTTGCAGAGCAGGGTACTCTGCAGTGAGACTCACGAGGCATAAAGGGGGTACTCAAGAGTGCAGGGTCTGATTCTCAAGACTGAGAACAGGCTCAGCAGCAGCCGTCGCCGCAGCCGCAACTGTCACCGCCGCCACAGCTCTCCTCGCGCGGCTTTTGGAGGACCGGGAGGATCACCGTCTCGGACTTCTGGGTCTCGGGCTTCTTCTTCGCCAGGACCTCCAGGAACGTCTCCATCAGGCTCCCCATCCCCCGTCGGGGATATGAACGTGTCTACGTCAGGTGGCGGGTGTAGAGCACGGATATTATTTCGCACCCTAGGCCACCCCCTCCGCCAGCCTCTCGAACAGGCCCACGAGGACCTCCGGCGGGAGCTTCCGCACGAACGCCTCGTTCGGGTTCTCCGCGACCTCGATCCACAGGGCGCCGTGGAGGCGGCCGTTGTACCAGGCGAGGAAGGCCTCCAGGGAGTCGAACCGCCAGCGGTGGCGGTCGTACTCCAGCCAGAAGCGCTCGCACTTCCCGTTCGTCTGGGGGTGCCCCGTCCTCGAGGGGACGAACCGGATGCCCTGCGAGGCCAGGTAGGTCTCGAACTGGGAGGTCCCGCCGGTCTGGTAGAACTGGGTGCCGCGGTCCGTGTTCACGTCCCGAATGACCAGGTTCCACGCCGCGGCGGCGGCCTGGGCCTCCCGGAAGCAGGCGATCGTCTGGGCGGCGGTCGGCGTGTCCGGGACCTCCACGCCGGCGAGGACGCATCGGGAGGCGTCGTCGAGCCAGACGAGGACGTGGGGGTGGGCCTCCGAGGTCTGATGCCAGTCCCCGTGGAGGAGACTGCCGGAGTGCTCCCGCTCGTACCGCACCCAGGACCGCCTCCGCTGCTTCCGGGGGCTCGGGACGGTCCGGCCCGTGGCGAGGAGGCGGGCGCGGACCTTCCCGTGGGGGAGGGAGATCCCCCGCCGCTTCAGCTCCCGGAACAGGAGGCGGGAGCCGACGCGGTTCGCCTCCCAGGCGCGGTCGATGGCGGCCCTCTCCGCGGCGGTCAGGGGCGGGGCCTTCGGCCGGCGGTGCTTCTTCAGCGTGGGCACGACCCCCGTCTCCCGGTGTTCCTTCCGGAGCTGCTGCAGCCGCCTCACGGTGACGCCCCAGTGGGTCGCCCAGTACCGGGCATCGAACGTCCCCTTCCCCGCCTCGCGAAGCATCCAGGCGATCCTGGCGTCCGTGAGCTTGGTCACGGGGGGAGTGCGGGCCCCACGAAATAATTGTTGTGATCTACAACGTCAGGTGGCGGGTGATCGACTTCTCCATCATGGCCTTAGGCTTCGCCCCGACGATCGTGTCGACGAGCTTGCCGCCCTTGAAGATCACGATGGTCGGCAGGCCCATGATCCCCAGGCGCATCATCACCGCCGGGTTCTCGTCCGCGTTCACCTTCCCGAAGCGGATCTTCCCCTCGTACTTCTGCGCGAACTCGTCCAGGGCCGGGGCGATGGCCTTGCACGGCGCGCACCACTCCGCCCAGAAGTCCACGACGAGGATGTTGTTCCCGGTGACGGCCTCGTCGAAGTCGGCGTCCGTGAGGGTGAGCATGAGCGCGCTTCCCATGGCGGTGACAGAACCGGCCGGACCGGTATAAACCCGCGCCACCTTCCGGAGAGGCCCGCGGCCCCGCAGAAGAGAGATGGGTAAGGCTTATATAGAAGTCCAAACTTAGGCGAGATTGGTAATAGCCATGATGCAGGGACAACCAATCATCATCCTCCGGGAAGGGACCGAGCGCAACAAAGGCAAGGGCGCGCAGTCGAACAACATCGCCGCCGCGCGCGCTGTCGCGGACGCGGTGCGCTCCACGCTCGGGCCGAAGGGCATGGACAAGATGCTCGTCGACTCCCTCGGGGACGTCACGATCACGAACGATGGTGTCACGATCCTCAAGGAGATCGAGGTCGAGCATCCCGCCGCCAAGATGATCGTCGAGGTCGCCAAGACCCAGGACGACGAGTGCGGGGACGGGACGACCACCTCGGTCATCCTCGCCGGCGAACTCCTCAAGCACGCCGAGACCCTCACGGAGCAGGACGTCCACCCGACCGTGGTCGTCAACGGCTACCGCCTCGCCGCCAACGAGGCCCGCAAGATCCTCCACGCCATGGCCTTCGACGTCAAGCCGACCGACGAGGTCCTCCTGAAGCAGATCGCCGCCACCGCCATGACCGGCCGATCCCTCGGGAAGGAGAAGGACCAGCTGTGCGACATCGTCGTCCGCGCGGTCCGCGCCGTCGCCCATGAGGTCGGGGGCAAGATGACCGTGGACAGCGACGACATCAAGGTGGAGAAGAAGCAGGGCGCCAGCGTCTCGGAGAGCGCGCTCGTGGACGGCATCGTCCTCGACAAGGAGCGCGTGCACGATGGCATGCCCTCCTCAGTGAAGGACGCGAAGATCGCCCTCCTGAACCGCGCGCTTGAGATCAAGAAGACCGAGTTCTCGAGCGAGATCCGCGTGCACGAAGTCGGCAAGGTCCAGGCGTTCCTGAACGAGGAAGAGCGCATCCTCAAGGGATACGTCGAGAAGATCACCGCCTCGGGCGCGAACGTCGTCGTCTGCCAGAAGGGCATCGACGACCTCGTCCAGCACTACCTGTCCAAGGCCGGCATCTACGCGGTGCGCCGCGCCAAGGAGAGCGACATGGAAGCGCTCTCGAAGGCCACCGGCGGGCGCGTCGTCATGAACCTCGACGACCTGACCGCCTCTGCCCTCGGCCACGCGGGCCTCGTGGAGGAGCGCAAGGTCGGCGAGGACGACATGACGTTCGTCACCGGCTGCAAGAACCCCCGGGCCGTCAGCATCCTCCTCCGCGGCGGCACGGAGCATGTCGTCGACGAGCTCGACCGCACCTTCCACGACGCCGTCCGCGTCGTCGGGGTCGCCCTCGAGGACGGGAAGGCACTCCCGGGCGGCGGCGCGCCCGAGATGGAACTCGCCGCGAAGCTGAAGAGCTACGCCTCAACGATGGGCGGCCGCGAGCAGCTCGCCATCGAGCAGTTCGCCTCCGCGGTGGAGATCGTCCCCCGCACCCTCGCCGAGAACGGCGGTCTGGACCCGATTGACATCCTCGTCGCGCTCCGCACCGCGCACGGCAAGCCCGGCGGCAAGGACATGGGCCTCGACCTCGCCTCGGGGGGGCCGAAGAACATGCGCGAGCTCCAGGTCATCGAGCCCCTCCGGGTGAAGACCCAGGCCATCGAGTCCGCCACGGATGTGGCGGTGATGATCCTGCGGATCGACGACGTGATCGCCTCGAAGAAGTCGGCCGGCGGACCGCCGGGCGGCGGGGACGAGCACGGCGGCCACGGCGGTATGGGTGGAATGGGCATGCCCGGCATGGGCATGTAGGTCAGAGCACCTGGAACGCCCCGAACTTCCCGCGGCTGACTTCCAGCCCGAAGTTCGTACGCTTCACGAAGGCGTCGACGAGCCGGAGATCCCGGCCGCGCACCATCTTCCTCGAGGTTACCCACTCGACGTCGTCATCCCAGAGCACCACCCGGCACGCGCCCGTGGAGTCCCGGAGGACCACGTTCGCGACGCGACCCCGGGTCTCGTCCTTGCGGAGGAACTCCCGCACCGGCGATACCTCCTCGATGGTCCCGCGGAGGGTGGTCTCCAGGCCTTCCTGGATTTCCGCGATGGCGGTGTACGCCACGAGATCGGCGCCGAGCTGCTGGGCGACCAGTTGCGCCGCGGCCTCCTGATCCAGAAGCCCGTCCCAAGCCTCCCGCACCGCGTCGACGGAGGCGGTGAACTCCGATTCCGAGATCCGGTCGGAGACAAGGGAATAAAGGCCGGGCCGCATCGCTGGAGGATTCCCGTCCCAGGATATCTGGCTACCGACTACAGGCACGGTCCTTTCGCGGTTTAGTGGGACTGCGCAGTGCGTGAGGGCCACTGAATCCACTGCGACAGGCGATCGGTCAGGACGCGCATGGCGGGGATGCTCCCGCTGTTCGCCGCTTTGAGATCGGGAGAGTCCGCGATCGCATCCATAGCCTCCTCGAGGTCGAGGTACAGGTAGTCGTGGAACGGGCCGCGCACTTCGGCGACGAGGGCAAAGGACCCCCGTCGGACGAGGAGGATCGTCCCGTGTTCCGAAACGGACGCCAGCCTCCGCCGACGGGGAGAGGTTGCCGCGATGCGACCGGTAGCGAACAAGACCATCTCATCCGGCAATAGGAGGCCCCCGCCACGGATGGAGCGCTCGTCGCTAGGGCGAACACCCGGCCGTACTCGTCGACGACGGCGGCGGCGAGCACATGCCTGTCGTGATACAGCAACCGCCGCAGCACCCCCCACAGTTCGGCCTGAGGGAGCAGGGCAAGGAGCCCAGAGAAGATGGCAGCGGGAATGACCATCAGGGTCGCGAACGGTAGAGTGCCCGTCGTCCCCCCCAGCCCCGCGGCGATGGTGGTCAAGGCGCCCAGGAACAACCCGAGGAGGATCGCGACGATGGATCCGTACAAGAACCGCCGCAGGTCGCCGCTCGACATGGCCAGGGCGCGACTGCCTTTCCAGAGAAGGCCGATCGCCGCCGCCGCGTATCCCAGAACCTGCAACAGCCAAACCCCGTAGAGGAGCGGATCACGGCGCGGGGACCACCCCCAGGATTGCAGTTCCGCTCCGGTGACCACACCGCCAAGACTCAGAACGACGGACGGGATCAGGGGCAGGACGAGGAGAAGGTCCCACCGAGTTCGTCGGACGGTCGCCCACTTCGCGAACCAGACCAGGACGAGAGAGGAAACCGTCGCGGCAACCTGTCGTAGGCGGTAGAGGGACACGGCGTCCCCGGCACTGCCCGCCGAAATGGAGAGGCCCTCCAGCGCCGCCGTCACGCCCAGGCCGATCGCGAAGGCCACGAAGGCGAGATCGGGGGCCAGCCTCCCCTTCCACCGCCACAGGAACGCCATCGCCACAGCGAACCACGCCACCGTCGAGACTCCGGCCGCGGTCACCACTAGTTCCATGGGGCGAGCGTGAGGCCGCCATCAAATATAAGAGCGTTATTGAACGGTTCCAGTTTTGAGAACAACCCGTAGGAACGACTCGGGCGCCGGCTTTCCAGGAGGGCCGGCACACTCGTCAACGAAGTCGGATCGTCTCGAGGTTCATCGGCGCCCGCGTCTCCATGCCGAACTTCTTGTACAGGCTGGAGGCGAGCTCCATGCACTTCGACTCCTCGCCGTGGCCGACGAGGATGCGTTCCGGCCGCGGCTCCATCGTCCCCACGTAGTTCAGGAGCTGCGTGCGGTCCGAGTGCCCGGAGAACCCGTCGATCGTGGAGATGTCCATCTTGACGTGGAGGGTGAACGGCTTGCCGCGGTCGTTGAGGGTGATCTCGCGGGCGTCGCGCTGGATGCGCCGTCCCAGCGACCCCTCGGACTGGAACCCCACGAAGACGAGCCCGTGGAGCGGGTTGTCGCCCCAGCCCTTGAAGTACTCCAGGACGGGCCCGCCGGACATCATGCCGGACGTCGCGAGGACGATGCACGGCTCCGTGTCGTCGACGATCGTGCGCCGCATGTCCTGCGTCTCGACGCGCCGGAAGATCGGCGAAAGGAAGGGGTTCTCGCCCGTCTGGAAGATCTGCGTGCGGAGCTGGGAATTCAGGTACTCCGGGTAGGCGGTGTGGATGGCGGTGGCCTCCCAGATCATCCCGTCCAGGTAGATCGGCGCCTCGGGGATCTGCTTGCGCCGCATGAGGTCCTCGAGGACGAGCATCATCTCCTGCGAGCGGCCGACGGCGAAGACGGGGATGAGGGCCTTGCCGCCGCGGCGGAGGATGCGCCCGACGACGTCCCGCAGTTGCGCTCCGGCATCCTGGCGGGCCGGCTGGATGTCGTTGTACCCGCCGTACGTGGACTCCATGATGAGCGTCTCGATGCGGGGGAAACGGTTCACCGCCGGATTGAAGAGCCACGTCTTCTCGAACTTGATGTCCCCCGTGATCGCGACGTTGTAGAGGCCGTCCCCGATGTGGAAGTGGCAGACCGCCGAGCCGAGGATGTGCCCCGCGTTCTGCATCGTGAGGCGGATGTCCGGGGCGATGTCCGTCGTCTCCCCGTAGCGGAGCGGGATCGTCCGCTTCACCGCCTCGCGGATGTTCGAGGAGTCGTAGGGGGACTTCCGTGCCTCGCCCATCGCGACCTTGATGAAATCGATGTGCAGCAGCGACATGAGGTCGCGCGTCGGCGCCGTCGTGTAGATCGGCCCGGTGTAGCCGTACTTGTAGAGCGCGGGGATGAGGCCGGAGTGGTCGAGGTGCGCGTGCGTGACGACGACCGCGTCGAGCGAGTCGAGCGGCATCACCTCCGGCGCGGACAGGTACGGGCTGCCGCCCTCCTCGGAGATCAGGACGCCGCAGTCGACGAGGATCTTGGACTCCCGCGTGCTGATGAGCGTCGCGGAGCGCCCGACCTGGCGGAAGCCGCCGAGCGTCGTGATGCGCACCCACTTCTCGTCCTGGATCATGTCGCGGCACAGGCGTCGGGCGACGGTCTTGAGGAACGTCTGGCGGTCATCGCGGACACTGCGCAGGTAGGCGCGGATCTCCTCGACGGTCTTCGAGGGGATCGGCGGGGCGCGGGACACCTTCACCGCCCACCCGATCTTCTTCTTGATCTCGTTGAGGACCGCGCCCTGCTTCCCGATCACCATGCCGGGGGCGAGCGCCTCGACGGTGACCTCACCGGTCTCCTCCTCGAAGTGCACCCCGGTGATCTGCGCCTCCTTGGGGATGATCTCGCGGATGACCGCCTCGGCCTGCTCGATCGGGGCGAGCAGGCTTGGGTCCGGGCGGATGGCCACGCGCTTGCGCAGGCCTTGTGCGATCTGGCGTACGAGGTCATTGCTCTCCGAGAAGGCGTCCATCTGCTTGGTGTAGATGGCTACCACTGGACCCTCGTACTCGATGTTCGTTATCTCGACATGGTCGGGGAGAATTCTCCGTACCACGTCCCTGGCTTCGGCCAGGATTTCATCCATACTCATCGGCGGCCACTCATTCCGAGCGGCGGTGCGCGGGCTATGCCAGCTTCAACGCCGCCTTTCGCTTCTCGACTTCCTGTTCCGCGACGGGTTTGAACCCGTCACTGGTGATCGCGACCACATCGATGCCCTCGCCCGAGGCGGAGTCCCGGCGCATGGCCATGGTCACCGCGCGGATGGCGAGGTCGATGCCGGCGTTCGTGTCCATCCCGTCCCGGTAGTGGTCCTCCAGGACCCCGTAGACGTAGGGGCTGCCGGAGCCCGTGGAGACGTACTTGTCCGGGAGCGAGCCCCCCGCCATGTCGAGCGAGTAGACGTGCCCGCCGTTCCGGTCCCACCCACCGATGACGAGCTGCACCCAGTAAGGGAAGTACCGGCGCGCGGAGAGGATGTTGGCGGTGAGCGTGGCGCAGGCCTCGACGGACATGTGCGCGGACCGCTTGAGCTTGTAGAGCTCCACCTCGGCCCGGATGTAGCGGGCGAGGACCTGGAGGTCCCCCACGAGCCCGGCGGTGGTCAGCCCGAGGTTGTCGTCCAGGCGGTAGACCTTCTGGGTGCGCTTGTGCGCGATCAGTGTTCCGGCGGTAGCGCGGCGGTCAGCGGCCAGGACCACCCCGTCCTTGCATACAAGGCCCAGGGTCGTCGTCCCGGTCTCGACCTCTCTTGGAGCGTCGACCATAGTCAGCACCTTAGAATCCGAAAAATCGGCAAGCCTGACAAGGAGGGGGGCTATATAAGCGTTTTCCGCGGTTCCCTCCTATGGAGGGCCCATGGGGGTCTCAGGCCATCGCCGCGACGCGCATGAACTTCTCCGAGGGCACGGTCGCGAGGAAGTAGCGGAGAGTGCGCCCGTCCGGCGTCGCGTTGATCATGACGAGGCGCAGGAGGCCCATCTCCTGCAGCTGGCGCACACGGCGCCAGCAGTCCACGATCGGGATGCGGTAAGTGCGCGCGACCTGTCCGGGGGTCATCGGGGTCTTCGCGACCGCGGTCAGGATCATCGTGCTCTCCCGGTCGAGGGTGCGGCGCATGGTATCGATAGACGCCGGGCGGGAGGGTAAGCGTTCCCGTTCGGCAGTCACGGTTTGATTCTCAAGGCCGCGAACACGGCTACGAGGCGATGTCCTTCCGGAGTTTCTCCTTGAGCTGGCGGACCTTCTCAGCGGTCTCCCGCACGCGGTCCAGGAGGTCCTTTCGGCCGGCGACGCCCTGCTTGATCAGGTACGCCGCGCACTCCGAGCGCGAGGAGCAGACGCCGGCCTCGACGAGGAGGTCGATCGCCGCCAGGTCCTCGTCGTCCACGCGGGTCATCACGATGTTGCCGCGGCCCTTGAGGGCCTCCTTCAGACCGGCGAGGTCCAGGCCTTCACCGCCGAAGACGACCTTCCCTTCGCCGTCCTTGATCTTGATGGCGATCGCCTTGCGCGCGCCGCCCTCGGGGGCGCACACGCATGATTCCAGGTGGGCATCGCCCACGGGCAGGCACTCGCATTCGACGGACAGGTTCAAGTCGGGCGTTTCGGGCGTCATCGTTACATGTAATGCAGTTACAAGTATTTGAACTTACGTCGCCAGCCGTCTGGCTAGGGATGGAACGATCGGGGAGGGGGCTCCCTTCAGAAGACGTTCATCATCTTGAGGGCCAGGATGAGGACGACGACGAGGACGACGACGCCGACCATGGCGTACGTCTTCGTGTTGGTCTTCTTCTTCTGGCCCTTGAGGTTGAGCACGCCGAGGTCGTAGGACATGGAGAAGGGACGAGCGTTGCTCCCTCTATAACCGTTCTGTAGTCGCGTACACGACAAATCAGCAGGACAGGAGGGAGACGAGTTCCTCGGCATCTCCCTTCGGAGCCAGGCGCAGGATGAACTCGCCCTCGACGCCTTCCGGCCACGCCGCCCGGAGGCGGACCTTCACGCAGTCCTCCCCGAGGTGGACGCCCTGGACCTCGGGCAAGGGGAACTCCAGGAACTCTCGGCCCCCGCCCTCGCGGAAGAAGTGGTCGATCGCCGCCGGCGGGAGGGGGAACTCCACGTTCAGTCTGGTCGGGGAATCGACTCGATCGATCTCCTCGGCGGCGAGGAAGAAGAGGCGGGTTGTCGTGACGAACAGCTCGCCTTGGGCCGGAAGGAGGATCGGGATCTCCTTGCCGCCCCGGATCCAAAGCAGGGAGGCCTCGATCGCTCCGTTGGCGGTGGGCGACTCCCCCTCGGCGAGCACGAGGCCGTCGTCCGAGAGCGGTCGGCGCCGGAGCGAGGCGAACGACGCGGAATAGGCGCGTCCCTGGCCATCGATCGCCCCGACCTGCATGGTCCTACCCGGGCCTGGGGACGTTGAAGGACTTGCGGTAGAGTTCGGCGAGCTGGGCGACCTCTTGCTGCGAGTAGTCCTCGTTGTCCGGGGCAGCGGCGAACTCGGTCAGGGCCTCGGAGTTCTGGATGTTCGGCAGGACGCTATGGACCGTCTCCTCCGCGAGGCAGAACTTGACCACGGCCTGCGCGAGCGTCATCCCGCGGCCCTCGTGGATCCAGGCGACCTGTTTGGCGGCGGCCTCGGCCCAGGTCAGGAACGAGGGCGGGCGCACCTTCTCCGCTTCCGCGTCGGTGAAGGTCGTGGCGGGGTCGTAGGCCCCGGCGAGCGGTCCCGAGGCGTGGATGTCCCGGAGGACGTTCCCGCTGTTCCCCTCCAGGCTGGCGGTGAAGAATCGGCGCCCGGGGTCCTGCTCGAGGAGGCTGAAGGAGTGCTGGATGCAGGAGGCGAAGCGCTTCTTGATCGCTGCCATCCCCTCCTCGAAGTAGCCGACCGCGGGTCCGAAGTTGAGTCCCCAGTAGCGGATCTTGCCCTCGTCGCGCACGGCGTCGAGCGCGGCGAACAGCGCGTCGTTCTTCATCGCCGCCATCGACGGGTGGTGGACGTAGAGCATGTCGATGTAGTCGGATCGGAGGCGCCCGAGGGAGGCGTCCACCGCCGCCCGCACCTCCGCCTCGTCCCCGCGCGTCACCGCCACGCTCGTCGCCAGGATCACGTTCTCCCGCATGTCCCCGAAGGCGTCTGCCAGGAGGCTCTCCCCCTTCCCGCCGCCGTAGGCGCTCGAGGCGCAGTAGAAGTTGATGCCCTGCCCGTACGCCTCCTTGAGGAGGGCGACGGCCTGATCGTCCGCCGGCGGCTTCCACCAGGGCGCGCTCAGCGTCCAGAGGCCGAAGCCGACCTCGGAGACCTCGAGCTCCGACTCGCCCATCTTGCGGTATCTCATGGACGGCGCTTCGGAACGCGGCGGGGTTTATAACGCCGTTGTCCCAGGAGCGGGGAGCGCCGCACGACCTCGCCGATGATCGTGACGGTGGGAGACCGGACCTTCGCCCTCTTCGCCTTCCCGCCGATGTCCCCCAGGGTGCCGACAACGGCGCGGGAGTCCGACCACGAGGCCCGCTCGATCACCGCCACCGGGGTCGCCGCGGGACGTCCGAAGCGGACGAGGCGTCGGCAGATGGCGGGCAGCTCGGAAGTGCCCATCATGACGACGAGCGTGCCCTCGAAGCGGGCGGCATGCCGCCAGTCCACTTCCGCGCCCTTCCGGCCCGGAAGGACCATGACTCCCTGCGCGCACTCCGCGGCGGTGAGGGGAATCGCGTACTCCGCGGCAGCAGCGGTGGCGGCGGACACGCCGGGGATGATCTCGTAGGCGGTTCGCGCCTTGCGAAGCCCATCGACATCCTCGTCGCCCCCGGCGAACAGGAAAGGGTCGCCGACATGGAGGAGGACGACGCGGCGTCCTTCGCGCGCGGCGGCGATGGCGAGGTGCACCGGTTCGACGGCGAGGTCGCCCTCGAGGCTCAGGCGCATCGGCCGTCGCGGCAGGGCCTTCTCGAACGCGTCCCCGAGGAGTCCGTCGTGGATGATCAGGTCCGCCTTCTCAAGCGCCTCAAGGCCTCTCTGGGTGAGCAGCCCCGGATCGCCCGGGCCGGCGCCCACCACATGAACGAAGCCCTTCTTCACCGCCACGCGGCGGGGAACCGGCCGGTCAGCAAAGAGTCTTCGTCACTTCTCCGGAGGGAGAGGGCGGTGACCGGGCGGTCACCGCTGGTAGTACTTCGTCCAGTCCTGGGGCTGCCCGTTCGCCGGGGGCTCCTGGCGGTAGGCCTCTTGCAGGCGCTTGCCCTTGTCCTTGCGCTGCAGGGCGACGATCGCGCCGACGACGCCGACGGCCGCGAGCACGAGGAGGAGGACGAGGCCCACGGGGACCCGGGGCGAGGTCGTGGCGGGGGCGATGACGAACGCGTCCGACTCCTGCACGGGGTCATGGAGGATCTCCGCGCCTCCCGGGAAGCTCAGCCCGATCAGGACACCGAAGCCGAACCAGAGCGCGTTCTCGGACCGGAAGAGCAAGGGGATGCCGCCGAGGACCTGCGCGTAGACGACGCCCGGGTTCCCGTCGACGGTCGCGTTCGAGACCCAGGTGAGCCGCCCGACGCGCTCCCACGAGCCGCCGAGGGCGATGTTGCCCCCGACGATGCGCTTCGGGGTTGAGTAGGTGCCTTCGAGGCCCCTCATCGTGCGGTTGGTCGTGCCGTCGCTGTACTGGAGCGAGCCGCCTTCGTTGAGGCGGCCGATGACCGCGGCGTCGAACCACTCCTCGCGGTCGGCGGGGATGCGGTGCACCAGGAGCGCCTGCATCTCGAGGAAGACGCCCGGGTCGGCGGTGTTCGCGGCGTCGAAGTCCCACCCGCTGATCGCCTGGTCCCACTTCAACTTGTACGTGAGGACGTCTCCAGACCAGGTCGTCTCGCCCGCGCGCGTCGCGTTCGTGAACACGAGGCCGCCGCGGGGGCCGCGGGCGACCGTGACCGCGTACTGCGGCACGGTGTGGTTGTCGACGTGGCGCACGCCGACGTCGAGGTGGAAGGTGAACGTCACCGCGTCGAGGACGCCGGAGACGACCGTGGCGTTGGGGAGCGGCTCGTAGGAGAGGTTCGTGGCGGTGAGGGAGAACTCGTAGGTGCGCCGCCCCGTGGCGGCGTCCTCCGTCTTGATCATCTCGGACGGCGTCCAGGCCGTCTTCAGGGAGACGCGCTTGTACAGCGGCTCGCTCTCGATGTAACTCGTGAAGTTCCGGCCGTCGAGGGCGACGCGGCGCTCGAAGTTCGCGATGCCGTCGTGGTTCACGTCCTGGAACTCCAGGAGGCTCTCCAGCTTCACGGCGTAGAGCGTGTAGACCCGGAGCGGCACGTCGTCCCGGACCTTCGCCCCGGCTACCGTCGACACGTCGACGACGCCGAGGTACTGCGCCTTGAGGGCGACGAGGTACACGTAGTTCGGGTGGGCCACCGTGCCCCAGACGACCCCGAACGCGGCGTCCGCGCCGAACCGGACGAATCGGTGGTCGCCGCCGTCCAGCATGTCCGTCGGTCCGGAGGATTCGGTCACCTGCGTCTGCACGTTGTCGGCCTTGGCCGGGAACGCCGCCAGGAACCCCCCCATGAGGAGGAGCGCCATCACGGCCAGTCCCATGCCCTTCGCGTGTGTCGTCATCGTCGTCACCGGCGATCTCTCGCCGCCCTACTGTTGGCACCCGGAGGCTTCAACCGGAGGTGCACCTTTGCCGCCGTTGTATCAACCTGCCGGCGGTTTTATCGGCGGTCAGACTGAAGGCCTGCGCGCCCCGTTACAGAATCACAGGGGGGCGGTCATGTCACGCATACATTCCGGACGGCGGTTTCGCGTCCGCGGTCCCTTCACTGGTCGTTGGCGGTTGCGAGGCGGGCTGCAGGAACACGACGACACGGACCGCCGCGGTGACGACCTCCTGTATCGCGTCCCCGTACCTGTTGAAGGACGAGGAATCCCCTTTGGAGAGACGGACGGTCTGCTCCACCGTGAATCGCTTGACCTCGCTGATGAGCCGCGGGCTTGGAGGATCTAGATTGAATCCCGTCCTGCCGTAGCTCAGGAGCGCGTGTTCCACGGTGAGCAGAAGCTTCTCCTGCGTTTCCACATCCAACGTGGCCAGTCTGTTACGGAATTCATCGGGGAGGTCGACGGTGGCCCAGACAATGACCGAGGAGCCTCGGGCGCTGACGAACACGGTCCGCTGTCCGTGGCTGATGCCGAGGGCCACGCCGGCCTTGGCACCACTTGGAGAGACAAGATCGACACGCCGAACCGTTCGCCCCATTTGCTCGGCCCACTCATCCGCGAGCGCAAGGGATGCGTCCGGGGCGTCCGACTTAACGGAGGCCCTCCGCCGATGTGCCATGGTGTTCGCCCCGGTCACTCCTGTCGCGGTTGGAGCTTCTTGAGAGCGTCGTAATGGGCGAGGTTCCCCTGGTCGGCAACGGCGAGGGAGAGAAGGAGAGACTCGAGGTCGGCGGAATTGGAGTCGATGGCCCAGGGAACTACTACACGCGACTTGATAGGATCACCACTGCGCGCATGGCTCGGGAATGATAAGAGCTTTGTGAACCTCCGAATGGAGGAGCGCCCTCTCGGGCATCGAGCGAGCGAAGGACATCTCCGAAGGTTTTAGCGCAAGACTTCGCTACGTCCCGCCGTGCCCCTCGTCCTGAGCCAGGACGAACGCATCCTCCTGCACCTCGCGCGATACGAGCGCTACCGCCAGGAGTGGGAGGTCCCCCGCGAGATCTGTCAAGAAGGGATTGGCGAGACGCTCACCATCCTTGTGAACAACGTCTCTCGGGCGCTGTCCGGGATGCTCTCGGCGGGCCTGGTGGAGGAACGCCTGGCTCACATGCGCGGCATGGCCCGTCGGCGGAAGAGCTACTTCCTCACCGAAAGAGGTCGGCGCGCACTGGACGCGCTGGAACGTCGCCTTCGCGCGACGGCGGTGGACGTGGAGATCGGCGGCTCACGCAAGGAGGTCCCGCTGGCTCACCTTGAAGAGACGATCGCCCGACGCGTCGGCCGGCGGCCGGACCTTCTCACCCTGGTGGAAGCGCTCCGCGCGGGACGGACACGGGAGGAGGACCTCGCCGCCACCGCCAGCGGAGGCTCCGCCCCGACCCTCGCCGCCTTTGTCGAGTCCCTGCTCGGCGCCCCCGCGGTAGACCGCTTCGTCGGTCGCGACGTGGAGCTGCGGAGGATCGCCACCGCCCTCGAGGACCCGGGACGCACCGCCATCGTCCTCTGGGGATTGGCGGGGATCGGGAAGTCCACGCTCGCCGCCAAAGCCATCGAGGCCGTGCGCGGTCACCGGCATCTCCTCTGGCATCGGTGCACGGAGTGGGACACGCTCCGCGGCCTTGTCGCGGTCCTCTCGGCGTTCCTGGGCCAGATCGGCCGGAGCCGTTTGGCGGGGATGCGGCGCCTGCGATGGACGAGCCCCAGCGAACTGCTCTCGCCCCTCCATGCGGACCTGAGGGACCTGCCCTCGCTCCTCATCTTCGACGACCTTCATCGGCTCCCCGCCGAGTCGCGCACATTCCTCGCCCTCCTCCTCGAGGCGAGCCGCGGCGGGGCGACGGACCTGCTGCTCCTGTCCCGAGAGCTGCCCGCGTTCTACGCCCGCGGGGAGGCCGGTCCTCAGGGGGCGGTCCTCGAGATCGAGGTCGGCGGTCTTTCCGAGGAGGCGGGCCGCCAGTTGTTGCCCACACTCCCCGCCGAGGCGTTCCATCGGGCCTGGACGACGACCCACGGCCATCCCTTCTTCCTCGGGCTGTTCGCCGCCGGCGCTCCCGCCGAAGCGGACCTCACGCGCTTCCTGGACCGCGAGATCTACGCGAAGTTGTCGGACGACGAGCGGGGGATCATCCACAGTCTCGCGGTCCATCGTCTCCCGGTCACCCTGGATGCACTCCCTCGTGCGACACCGCCACTGTTGGGTGCGCTTCGGGACCGCGGGCTCGTGCGAGAGACCGGCGGCGCGTTCGAGATGCACGACCTGCTCCGGGACTTCGTTCGGACGCGGATCCCTTCGGAGGAGCGGCGTGCGTTGCATTCGGCCGCCGCGGTGTACTGGACGTCACGGGATGCGCCGGAGGCCCTCCGTCAGGCGCTGGACGCGGAGTCCTGGAGTGAGGCGGCCTCGAAGGCGCTCGACGTGGTGCCCGGGCTGGCGGAGGACGACCCCGCCGAGGCGTGGGCGATTCTCGATCGACTCCCGAAGGACCGCGTACCCCCGGAGACCTGGCCGGACCTCCTCTTCCTCCGCGCGCTTTCGAAGGAAGGGCTCGGCGACATCGCCGGTGCCTTGGCGCTGTACCAGGAGGCGCTCGCCGGGGAGGAGACACGCGGCGGGGACAAGGCGTCGCTGGCGACCCTCCATCAGCGCATCGCCCAGATGCAGCGCGAGGCGTCGACACTGGAGGAGACCCGGGCGTCCCACCGCCGCGCCATCGAGCTCTTCGAGGAGGCGGGCGACAACGAAGGTCAGGTCCTCGAGTTAGTGCATCTCGCCTCCCTCTATCGCAGGCACGGCAAGACGGCCGAGGCGCGCCAGACCCTAGACCGAGCGATGAAGGTCGCGAAGAAGGCCGAACAGACGAGGCTGATCGGCGCGGTCTCCTACCAACAGGCGCTCGCCTTGCGGGATGCGGGGGAACTTGCGTCCGCCGCGGCGCGTCTCCAGGAGTCCCGCCGAGCGGCGGTCGACTCGGGGGACCGCGCGGGCGACATCGCCAGTCGCGGCGCCTCGATGGAAGTGGAGTTCCTGCGCGGGGACGCTGCCACCGCCGAGCGCCTCGCCGAGGAGTTGGCACGCGCCGCCTCCGATCCCGAAGTCTCCAGTGCCGCACGGGAGTCCCTGTTCCGGTACGCCCGCGTGCTGGCGGCGAACGAGGAGGCCGCGTTGGTGCAAGCGATCCGGGCGTGCGTGCGCCCCAAGGGATTCCTTCGCCGCCGGCCGCTGGCCATCGACATCGAGACGGAGAGTTTCACCGCCACGCTGTGCCGCCGGCTCTCGCGCTGGGAGGAGATGCGGGCGCACCGCGAGGAGTCGCTGCGGGCGGCCTGGGGGTACGGGCGTCCTTCATGGACGGCGCGCGAACTCCTGGAGAAGGGACTGGACGCGGAAGCGCGCGGGGACCTGCCGAAGGCCGTGGCGGCGTTCGAGGAGTCCGCTTCGATGCTCTTGGCAGCGGAGGACCGTCGAGGCCTTGTGGCGGTGAATCTCGCCTGGGGACGGGTGCTCGAGAAGCGCGAGGACGACAAGGGCGCGGAGGCGAAGTACGAGGCCGCGCGCCGAAACGCGGAGGCGAACGGGGACCTCCTCGGCCGAGCAATCGCGCTGGAAGGGCTCGGGGCGGTCACCGGACCTCGCGGGAGGACGTCTCTCCGAGAAGCAGGCGCGATCTACGCGCGACTTGGGAGGGCAGAGGACGAGGCGCGGGTCGCCGCCCTTCTGGAGCGGTAGCAAGCCCTGGAGCATCTGTACGGACCCTGATCTCGGGAGAACGAACGAACGTGCTGGAGGTTGCCAAGAGGCTAGATTGGCACTGAAGTGTAGCAGGGTTCATAGGTCTCGTCCCTATGTTCATCATCTGATGCGGGGTCCCACGATTGATTGGCTTCGCGAGCTCGACATCGCCGCCGAAATTCCCCCCGTCGGCGAACTTGGCTCACCCCAATCCCTTCCGTCTTGTGGAGACTGGGCAATTGCACTGGCGATCAGGAAGCTCGCCGTTCCGGACGATCACGATGACTTGCGTGCGATGGTAACAGGAACCTCGCGAGCGAGGCTGTCAGCCTTGATGGGACTGGGGGCCTTGGGGTTTCACTCTGATCTTGACGTACTCCGCACGTCGTTTGTCGAAGGGATGTCTCTCCAAGGATTGGTCGCCGCATGGGCTTTCGGGCGATGTGCGGGACCCTCTGACGAGGGAGAGGTTTGCCAGCTCCTAAGCCATACTGACTCAGTTTACAGGTTTGCCGGTGCGTGGGGGTTCGCGCTCCTCGGGGGTTTCGGCGACGAGAGAGTAATTCAGGAGGCTTTGGCAGGCACGTTTCCCGAGTCGCGCTGGGCGGGGGTCGAGGCAGCGCGAACCCGCGGAGGTTCGGCCCTTTTGGGGAGGGTCCGCCCGCTAGCTCTTGATCCTGACAAGGAAGTGCGTAAGGCGACGTTGCGCTTTCTTGGCTCGAATGGAAGCTTGGGGGACTTTGGCCCCTTGACAGCCTGGGACTCCGATTGGCACGGCTTACGCGTGGGCGAGGCCGTCGTCTCGGCGTCGAAGCGAGGGGACCTTGCCGACCTCGTAAGCCTGGTCCTCTCCGACCGGCGCCGGGGATCCAGCGATCTTATCAAAGCCATCGAGAAGCTCTTAGAGCCCGATGACATGGCCACCTTCCTCCCGTGGCTCGATGACCCGCCGAGCCGACGCCACCTTCACCTCGCATTGCACGTTGTCGCGAAGCTAGGGTCGCGAAACAACCTCCCGCGGGTCACCGAGCTCCTCCTCCAGGAGAGCCGTCTCATCGAAGAGGATCCCGACGACACCTTCTGCAATCCATCGTGCGCGGACGTGGCGTTCTCTGCGTTGGTCGGCCCGGAGGACATCGACCTCGTGCGGCAGTTCTCCCGCCACGGAAGCCGGTACCTCCGTAACGCGGCCGTAAAGGCCCTGAAACGGCTCGGAACTCGGGCCGACCTTCGTCCCCTATTGGCCAAGTTGAGACATGGTGGGGCGATGTACTTCAACGTGGAGGAGTCGATTCTGCGACTCTTGACAACGGACGATGCACCCCTCGTCAACCAGCTCCTCCACAGGCGCAGGGCAGGCTTGAGGGCGTTTGGCCTGGAGTGCGCAAAGGACCTTCGTCTGAACGGACAGTTCGACGTAATTGCCGAGATGATGATTCATGACCGCAACGCATGGGTGCGACGGAAATCCGCTGAGACGCTGGTAACCCTGGCGACCCGAACTTCTTGGCCTGGGCTCCTCGAAGCCGCTCGAACGGGAGGTAGCATACCCTCGGAGACAATCCCGTCGGATCGGGGAAGCTAGGCAGTTTAATCCCCCAGGCAACCTTCAGGGGGCATGCGTATCGGCTTCCTCGTGAACCCCGTCGCAGGCCTCGGCGGCCGCGTCGGCTTGAAAGGGACGGACGGGAAGGCCGAGGAGGCGGAGCGTCTCGGGGCGGTTCCCCTGGCCCTGACCCGGGCCCGCGAAGCGATCCAGCACCTCGACCGATTGGCGAAGGTGCGGGGCGCGAAGGTGGAGATCCTCACGTGCGGGCCGCCGATGGGGGCCGACGCATTCGAGGGCACTGAGCTGCTCCACCGCACGGTCTTCCGCTGTCCCACCCCCACCAGCGCGAGCGACACCCGGAAGGCGTGCGCGGCCTTCCAGGCGGAAGGCGTCGAACTGATTCTGTTCTGCGGCGGGGACGGAACCGCGCGGGACGTCTTCGATACCGTGCGTGACAAGATCCCCATCCTCGGCATCCCTGCCGGGGTGAAGATGCACTCGGCGGTGTTCGCGGTGACGCCGAAGGCGGTCGGGGACGCGGTGATGGATTACGTGGACGGCGAGGCCCGCGTCGGGCGGGGCGAGGTGATCGACCTCGACGAGGAGAAGTACCGCCGGGGCGAGTGGGCGATGAAGCTCTACGGGGAGGCGGCGACGCTGCAGGACCCGTCCTTCGTCCAGGCGGGGAAGATGCTCTTCGAGGAGGTGAGCGAGGACTCCGTGCGCGACGAGATCGCGGCGCACCTGAAGGAGGAGATGGCGGCGAACCCGGAGCGTCTGTACATCCTGGGTCCGGGCGGGACGCTGGAGCATGTCGGGAAGAAGCTCGGGATCGACAAGACGCACCTCGGGGTCGACATCGTCCGTGGCGGGAAGCTCCTGTTCAGGGACGTCGGCGAGCGGGAGATCCTGGCGGCGCTCTCCACCGCCAAAGAGGCCGCCATCGTCGTGAGCCCGATCGGGCAGCAGGGGTTCATCCTCGGGAGGGGGAACCTTCAGATCTCCCCAGCGGTGTTGCGGCGCGTGGGTGTGGGGAACGTGCAAGTCGTCTCCACCCCCGCCAAGTTGGCGCGGACGCCGCTGCTACGCGTAGATACGGGGGAGGCCTCGCTGGATGCGGAGTTCACCGCCAAGGAGTACCTCTTCGTGCTCATCGGTTACCGCGCGCGGCGGCTGCACCCGATTGGGCGAGAGGGAGGAGGGTTGGCCTCGGAGTGAATCCACGAGGTCCGCCGGTGGCGGCAACCCGGCCTGCACTCGGCTAGGGTCAAGTACACGACTATGTTCGGGTCCCGCACGATGTCCGGTACCACGTGGATTGGTCCATCGGCTGCGTCGGGGCTATGTGAGTAACCCAGATGTCGATGCCGCCCTGAAGGTTCCGGTTAAGAGAGTTCCTCAGGTCTTGTAACGTCTTTAGGGATTTCACTGGGGCGTGCGAGACCCCGGTCGAGACCTCTCATGGAGGAGGTCCGTGTTGTCGGGCATCCCCAGACGGGTTTCATCCCTAACTTTGTTACAAGCCCGGTTCTTGACCGCGTCGGACATGTTCATCGGACTCCAAATTCAGGGTCATGACCACCTCAAGCGGGCGTCGGTGACGCCGGGCACAGTACGAATCTTCCTTTCTGAATCCACCTTGAGCACGGTGCCCATCCCACAGCCTGGCGCGGTCCTTGCCGGACAAGCGGGGGATACCGAGGCCCGGAACTTCACTCGATTGGACGCGAAGGAGGCGGTTTGGCAACGGACTGAGTCTGATGGCCGCGAAACGCCGATAATCGAACCTGCGCATGCCCAAGGTAAGCAAGAGGTGTGCCACTCCCCGGTCGCAGAATCCAATTCAAATTGAGAAGTAGTTCGGAGTCAGCATCTTCTGGATGGTCCAATCGAAATGATGTGTAGGTCGGGTTGACATTAGAGGGCAGCTTTGTCTCCTTGGCTTTCAGGAAAACGATTGGCAGTTTCAGTCCCTCCGCGAGTCCAATTTCATGAAGTACGTTTCCACGTGGTAGCTTGGTTTGGAGATCGTCCGGGGTTAGCACGACGACAACCACACCACATTCTTTCATGAGGGATTGGACCTTCTGCCCTGGATGCCAGCTCTTTCCGCGATTCGGGGATTTCTCGGCGACCACTGTCTCGTAACCTGCACCATGGATCGTCTTGACGAAGTGCTGGTACGCCGAGAAGACATTCGAGTGACTGATGAAGACCCGGATACTTGCCGCGAGTATCGCTTTGAACTCTTTAGTCTTCCCAAGAGACTCGACGGCCTTCGCTATCTCCCCGAGCGCTTCCTTCTTCTTGAGGTGTCGGTTCTCTCGGTAAAACGCCGTTCTTACCACCGAAGCCCTACGAATCCAATCCGAGGAGCTCGGCAACCGTCTCTTCTCGCGGAGTAATTCTTCGTAGGTCTCTGCCAACCTAATTGGAAAGTCGTCTGTGATGCGTGCATTCTGCTGCTTGACGGCATCAAGTATGCGGGCCAAGATCCTTTTCCCCAAGCTGTTCAGGACTCTCACCTCTCTGGGCGCTCAATTCGAACTTCTTTCGGAGTTCACTTGAGAGACCTATGATCCGGTCAATTCTACGCTTCTTGTACACGATACTGGATCCCTCCATCCTATTCACTTCGATGAGACCGAAATCCTTGAGAAGGCTGAGGTCCCTAGTGACATTGGGACCTTTCATCCTCAGAGATTCAGCAATAGCTGACACAGTCTTGTTGCCGTCAGCCGCCAAGTAGACCTCAGCGCGGCGCTTTGAAGTTCCGAAAAACGCGAGTGCCTCAGACAAGATGGCAGCCTTGTTCGCGCGAATCAGAAGCTCCATGGCGTTGTCGATCGCTTCTTGGTGCCACATGATCTGCCTGACATCCTGGCTGAGCTGGTCGCTTTCGGCCGTCGTAGATCACCCTACTCTACATTGGAGCCGCTTTCCGGCTTGTTGGGAGATGAATCCACTGCCTTCCTACCTTCGAGCAGTCCTCTTGTCACCTTTGGAACTTCGAGTCCGAGCTCCTCCAAACTACATAGCTTTCGGACCATCCCCTTTCGTTTCGGGCTCGGTTCCAGGATGCCCACCTTGTACCAACGGTCCCACCAAGTCTGTATCGTTGATGATGGTACACTGGACATCTTGGCGACTTCAGGCCTTCCCCTTTCTCCGTCTGTAAGTTCAAAGACTAGGATTCGGTTGGGATCCCCCGCCATCTCAGCCTCGATGAGTTGTCGTGCCCGATCCAAACTCTGGAACTTTACCCAGCGTAGGATTTGCCTCAGAGTTTCGACGGTCTGGCTGCTCATATCGTCAGGCGAAGCCACATTGTTCACTGGTAACCACCCTATGGAGCCGGCGTCGACTGTAGCGCTTTCTCCAGTTCCCCGACTTCGATGCTCCAATCGGAGGGAATTACGTCAAACCGCCGGCGCGGATAGCCCCGCTGGTTCGTGTCTAAGAGGCCAGCGCGCTCTCCCTCCTGCACGAATTGTTGGACCGTCCGAAGAGCATTCCCGCTCAACCGCGCAATCTCCTCGGTCTTTCGTAGACCATCGCAAAGTATCCACATCTTCCGGCGCTCCTTCGTTGTAGCGAGCTTTCGTACAATCGTCTCGATCTGGGAACGATTCTGAAGCTCGATCAAGCGGTAGATGTTTTCCAGCCTGCTGTCGATCCTCTGGAGTATCGAATTGGTGTCGGGACCGAAGGCCATCAGCGCACCTCTATCTCAGTCTGTTCCGCTCTTCCAGCCTCTCCTCCACTCTGCGGAAGGTCGATACCGACCTCCCCCAAACTGCACAGACGCCTGCATTGCCCTGAGGGAAGCCTCTCGACTATGCCCAGCTGTGCCCATTTCGCCCACTTTGAGGTGATTGTAGTCTTGCTGACCCCAACAAGGGCCGCAATATTGCGGCTCGTACCCTCGCCGTCGGTCAGCTCATAAATGCGCCTGTCTAGATCTCCGGCTAGGACTGTCTCCAACGTATGCCGCAGCTGTGGGATGCTACTGAACCTAATCCACCTCAGCATTTCCCTTTGGACTTCGACCAGCTCTTGAAGTATGTCGCTCATTCCACTGGCTCCGTCTTCTTCTCCACTTCCACTTCGTCTTCGGCGGTCGTGAGATCTGCAACTCCGAGTTCCTCAACGCTGAAGAGCGCCCGAGGGCTTCGTTGGAACCTGCTCGGGGGAGAGGCTAACCCAGAAGTGAGGAAGTCAACCTGGTAGCGTCTTATCGTTTCGCGAGGGATCCCAGTCATCGTGGCAATCTCCTGTAGGGTCTTCTCGCCGGTCATCTCCGCGTACACCTTCGCCTTCCGTTGAGTGCTAATGATGGACCGAGCCGACACTCTCACTGCGGTTACAGCGCTCGCGCGGACATACTGAAGGATGTCGTAAAGCAGGCGTTCCGTGTCGTCGGTCATCTTCATCACTTGGGACATGCTTGCGTCTTGTCCGGACAGGGGATGATGGATGTCTATATAAAGGTTCACGTAAAATATGAGGTAGTGCTAGGAAACGATGCCCATCAGACTGGCTTCGGCATCCTTATGCGCTGTCAATTTCCCACAGATGGAGGAACAGGGCTGTTTGCATCGCGCTCGCCAAGGGATGCTACCTTAGAGGTAACCTGCACCCGCAGCCACTGCTTCGCGCCAAGCGCCTCAATGCAACCCCACCCCGCGGTGGACATCGCCTGCCGGATAGACTTTCTGCATGCAGAACGAGTCCCTCTGCGGACGGATACAATATCTCTGCATCGTCGGAGACCGCGTCTGCATTACCCCGACGGCCCAACACGTGCGGAGAGATTCCCTTTGCATGCAGACGGAGTCCGTGGCGTTGCAGAACGACCCTGGTAGCATGCAGCGCAGACGAGGTCGCATGCAGACGGAGTCCGTCCGCATCCGCTACGGGTCCGGGAGCATGCAGAGGAGGTCCGTCCGTATGTAGACACGGTCCAGCGGCATTGGCGGGGATCCCACCACGGCGCAGAAAAGGTCTATCCCCCCGCCGTGGCGGTGGCTGGGTGGGCTGGGCTGTCCCGCATTCACGGCCTTCGAATCGGCTACGGTGCGTTTACCCAACCGGGGAAACTCCATGTTCACTCATTCACTCCCCTCTCCCCAGGACCTTCATCCCCTTGGAGTCCGTTCACCCTGTTGGGGAAACTCATGGTGACGCAACGGCCTTCCGTGCGCCGGGCCCGGCGCCAGCTCCCGGCGGCCTTCGCCGGATACATCGTCACCTGGGATGCGGACAGCCGCAACCCGGGCCAGTGCGCCCGGCTGCGCCGCTTCGTCTTCGGGCAGACGATCCGGCGGGCGGGGAAGGTCTACCGCTATCCCGGATTCGTCGAGCGCGACGGTGTCCGCTACCTGGGTCAGTCTGTGGTGTTCGTGGCCACGGGGGAACTGTCCCTTCTCCGGTCCTTCCTCTTCGAGGCGGGTGTGGAGCACCTGGTCACTCCCGCCACCCTCGGCCCGGTTTCCCCGGTTGAGGAAACGGACCATGCTCGGACCCCCAACGGCGTCGAACCACTCGAGGCCGGTTAGCCGGGTCCGTACTTGCAGTAGTTCCACTCGTCCCAGGCCTTTAAGGGGTTCCTGCCTGAGGCGGACTCGCCACCGAATCCCTTGATGTGCTGTCGAGCGACGTCCATGAACCTGCGATACATCCGAGCCCGATCGGTTTCGCCGCCGATGTAGAACCCGTATCGCTTGGCGATCTTGGTCTCCCAGAGGGGAAAGAGGCGTGGGGCAAGAAGATGCAGTGCCTTGGAAGCGCCCGTGGGCCCGAGTTTCTCTTCGAACTCGTGGAAGAGCGAAGCAGCGGCATCGAGGTCCACGCCAGATGCGATCTCGATGGAACGAGGCCTCAGGTCGAGGATGGCCTTCCAGTGGTCATCGAGCAGGCGGTCAATCTCAGCGTAGTGTTTGGCGGTGAACCCCCCGCGGAAGCGGTAGAACTGGCTGTTCCAAGTTTGCAGAAGAACTGCCAAGGCCTCAGCTACGGACAGGCCGGAGTCCTTGCCGATGGCCCTTCCACCAGCTCCGTCGCGGCTCTTTAGAAGAGAGCCCGCGGCTCGGTGTCCTCGAATTCCTTGTGCGCCCATTCCAAGTCCTTGGCTGTCGGCATCTGTGGCGGTAGTTGACGTGACATGTCAGGGGTAACGGGCGAATCCGCATTGAGGGTTCTGCGTGTCCGCCTCAACGCTCCAGGCGCCGAGCCGACTGCCTGTCTGCACGAACGCTCGTGCAAAGCGGATACGGCAAGCTAAGGGGCTTGGAGACAGAACACATCACCGCCATGGCGGTGACCGATGGTCGCACGGAGAAGCATAGGAGGACTGAGGGCAAAAGAAGGGGGGAGGCCCGCGTAAGCGGGCCGTGCTGGGCTTACTTCGTCGGCGGCGTCCGCTCCGGCCGGTGGAGCTGGCTCCGCAGGCGGCGCAGCGTCTTCGCCTCCGGGGAGTACTTCCCGTAGGCGCCGGCGATCACGTCGATCGTGCTCGTGAGGATCGCGTAGTTCTGGCGGTCGGCGGAGGTCACGACGGCGGTGTGGTTCTTCAGGGTCGCCTTCGCCATCTCCTGCGCCGTGTTCGCGGCCTTCAGGTTCTCCGTGGAGACCTTGAGGTTCCCATGGAAGAACTCCGCGTTCACGCCGAGGGGGGTCAGAGTGCCCTTGTGCTTCCAAAGCCAGTCCACCAGTTCCTCGCTCACAGCCAGCCGATCCGCAAACGTTGACGCAGCCATGGAAGGGCGCAGAGGTCCGGGGGATATGAAGCGGGCGGGCGTGGTTATCGGCAGTGAGACGAACAAACGCCGGCAAACCCACCTGGCGCGCAAGACCCTCGGATTCGCCGAACGGACACTCCATTCGCGGTAGCGAGTAGGAACGGCATCATGGCGTATGATCATGAGCCTCGGATCAGGAGACTTCAAGCGATGGGGTGCGGTGACCCGCTGGTTTTCACGGGTATGCCCCTGGCCTTTGCTATCCGCTGGATGGTAACTCGGCTCTCCTCGGTGAAGTATTCGTGGCCCTTTTCGCAGACATCAGCAGGGAAGTTACCCAGGGACGTTCCATCCATGTCGAACGAGACCAGTGTTCGGACAAAGCGCGTTGCGCACTCGGGGCACTCCGGGGTCGATGGTTGTCCCAGATAGGGGAGGGCAGGCGTCTTACCCTCCCCAGCATGGACCTCTGGCATTCTGCTTGCTGGATCAAGCTCACTGGCACATCAACTCTCGGGGTCGTGAGGGATTGGCGAGCCACACTCGGAAGAGCGAAGTCGGGCAAGGGAGAGGATTCGAAACCACTACCCGGCACGTCCGATCCGCACGGACCCCGTCGTGAGCGTGGACACCGCCTGTTCGAGGAGCGCCTTGAGTCCCGCCTCGACCTCCGCCGCCGCGGCCGCCATGGCCTCCCGCGACCCGCCCTTCTCGGCGAGGCGATAGGACCGCACCGCCTTCCGCAGCTCCCGCCGGAGGAGTTCCACGTGCGGGCCGAGCGTGCGGAACCCGGGCTGGCGGTCGACGAGGTCGAGCAGGCTCTCCGCCAGCGCGGCAGACGTTTCCATGGGCATGGTCTCTCCCCGGAGGTGAAGATAGGCGGGGGTGGGACCATAAGGGTTCAGGTGGGCGATGTTCCTTCTTGTACGCTGATAGACGCCCGGCAGCCGGATATCCGGCGGTTGAAATCACTTGACCCGTCGGGGGGGTCGCGTAAGGCGTGCGGCGGCGGCGATGCCCCCCTCCGCGAGTCTGCCCATCGTGACGCGGAGCACGCGGCCCATTTCCGCGTCCGCGGCGCGGATGTCCTCGGCATCCCGTGCGCGCTCGGCGGCGCGGTAGTCCTCGACTACGCGCAGGAGAGCGGATCGCATCAGGTACGGTCTCATGCCCATGTCCAGAAGAGTCGCTTCATTCCGCTCGAGGAGCGCGGCCAGCGACTCCAGGGCGGCGGTGGATTCGTCCGTGGAGGGCATCGCGGGCACCTTGAGGGCTGCTGCCGGACGGAGGGGAGGAGAACAAAAGGCTTTGCCCGCCATTCTCACCACCGCCAGTCTCAGTCCAGTATTCCCACCGCCACGCCTCCGCACCCCGGGCAGGCTAGACGGCAGCCCTGCGTCCCTGGGACGATGAAGGACAGCCGGACGGGGGGTTCGCCGCCAGGATCAGATATTGAGAGTGGAGGAGTAGGTTCCGCCATCGCAGATGTTGAGCGTCTCAGAATCCGTCTGACTCCCAAGACCTCCGCCGGTGCTGGTCGCAACGTAGGTGTGGGAACTGCAGGACGAGCCTCCCCAGGAGGGAGTGAGCGTGACCCTGACCGAGCCTCCCGGATTCAGAATCCCCGAACTGACTGATTGCCCGTTGTCCGTGAGTGCGTAATTGACGCCGAACAACAGGTGCGTGGAGCTGACAATCACGGTGACCGTTGCGTGATTCACGCCGATGTGCCCGAAGAACACGGCGTACAGGACGATGAGAAGAACGACCACCACGGCAACGACGATGCCAACGATGAGCCCTGTCCTAGGCGGTGACCGTTGGGGAGGTGCATATTGAGGCGCGTACTGTGGCGCGGGTTGGTACTGCTGCGGCTGTTGGTAGTATTGTGGCTGATTCGGAACAGGCTGATTCCCCACCTGCGGCGGACCTGCCATGGTCACTCACACCCCATGTGTTGGGAACGGCAGGCGCTTTATAAAGCTAGACGTCGCTTTGTGCGCAATCCAATTCTCCAAGTGACCAGGGCTGAGGCCTTACCGGACGCGGAGTTCACCGCCAAAGAGTACCTGTTCGCCCTCATCGGGTACCGCGCGCGAAGGCCGCACCCGATTGGGCGGGAGCGAGTCGGCTCGGGGTTCGAGTGAACCTCGGGTTGCTCAGCCGCACTGTGTCAGAGGTCCCCGAGGAGTTCCACGAACTCTTCGACGGTCATTCCGGCAGCCCGGATGGGGTGCCGAAGCGTCCCCCGGTCCAGCGTGTCGTGCTGGGGCACACTGAGGACCAGCCGCTGCCCCGGCTTCTTGAGGATCACATGGCTGCCCGTCTGCCGGGAGAACTGCCAGCCCTTGCGGCAGAACACCTTGACGGCCTTCTCCCCCGAGGTTACGGGTAGGGCCGTCAGGACAGATCACCGCTGGTCCATCAGGCAGGGATGGCGGTCAGCGCGACCTGCCGGCTTCTCACGACGGACCGTCTGCGGCGAGCCTTGGGGCGAGGCATCGTCTCCTCTGCCAGCGTCTGGAGGCAGCCGAAGAGGGCTTCGACCGCGTTGTCCGTGGCCTCCTTCAGGGTCTTCCCCTGGGAGACGCAGCCCGGGATCTCCCGGCAGACCGCGACGTAGTACCCGTCCTCCCCCTTGTGGAGGTCGATGTTGAACACGGCGAGCGGTTTGGATTTCACGGAGGAGAATAGGGTCGGGAAGCCCTTAAAGCCTTGTGGCCCCGCGTCTCGAGGGCGTGCCACGGCAGTCTGGAGCACCTCTGCCAAGGGGCCCCGGCAACAACCAGCCCGATCGGGCAGCAGGGGTTCAACCTCGGCCGGGGCGACGTCCAGATTCTCCCCCGCCGTGCTTCGGCGGGTCGGCATGGGCAACGTCCTCGTCGCCTCCACTCCCGCCAACGGGGACACTACACTCGACGCCGAGTTCACCGCCAGGGAGTATCTCTTCGTCCTCGTGGGGTACCGGGCGCGGCAGCTGCACCTGATCAGTTCTGAGGGGAGCGAGCCGAACGCTGGATGAGTCCGAGGCCGCAACTTGAGATCTACTCTAGGGGTGCCTGGTCCTCCCCCGCCTTGCAACCGAGAGAACGGCTCCACCTACCACAGCCACGACTATTAGGGGTGTCAATGGGGGGATTCCTGCGCCTTCCCCGCCTCGACTCACCGGTGTGTTCTCGCGAGGGAGCACCGGTTCATCAGAATGATTGGTCGGGGAAACACCCCCGACGAGGCCTTGGTTTTCTGGGGGATCTCCCACGTCTGCCGCCGGAATCAGGTGCCCTCCGATTGGTGCGGATCCGTTCCCTGCGCATTCGAGCGTGAGCAGCTTGTTGTTGTACCTGTCCAGCATCTCCGCCGTCGCGGTCATGGCCTGACCATTGGAGGAGGAGGTGTGCACGCTATAGGGCAGCTTGCCACCAAAGGCAGACAGCATTCTGTCCGCGTCAGTGAGGGCTCCGGCGATCGACTCGACGCCTGCGCCATTAGCCACGTTCAGTTTCGCTGCGATGAGCTGGTGTGCCATTATCAAGGTCGCGTCGCCGCGAGGCGGTGTCCTGAGGAGCGTGAGGAGCTCCATCTGGTCGTATGTCTCGGACCCGAGTGTTAGTGATGCAACGGGCCAGTCCGCACGATGGTTCTTCCAATAGCCTTGGGACCAAGGGCAAGGACTCGGAGGCGAGGGGGAGGAGCAAGGCTCGAACACATGGGCGGAGCCTACCCCTTCGTCGTCACCGGGGGCGCCAACCACGAGAGTGCCAACCTCCAGCGCGACCGAGGCTCCGAAATAGTCCCGTGCAGACCCGTCGGCCGCGAGTACCTCTGCACATTCCTCCCATGTCTTGCCAGACCGAGTGAACACGTAGGCGGAACCGACAACTGAACCGGCGTGGCCATGGTCGTGCGACCCGAGAACGACCATGTCTCCGTCGACGGCGACCGAGGTCCCTGCATTCTCTGCATGCACCGAGTCGTGTCCGACCAGCTTCGCATCCATGGTCCATATTGTCCCCGACCGCACAAAGACGTAGGCGGCACCCGTCCGATTACTAACTGTGTGCCCTGTGACTCCGACCGCGGCGGTGTCGCCGCGAACGGAAACAGAATAACCGAAACGGAACACATCTGTCCCCCCTGCATCGTTCGGAAGCAATTTGGCCTGCTCCACCCAGGTGCTTCCGGAACGGATGAAGATGTACGCGGAACCGGCTTCCAGTCCGACATCGTCGTCATTGAAGGCCCCGGAGACGAGGGTGTCACCGTCCAACGCCAATGACCAGCCGAAGTTGTCCCCTCGATTCGCGTCACTCGCGGTCAGAATCGACTGCAGCGTCCACGTCGTTCCGGATCGGGCGAATACGAAAACGGACCCGCTATCGCACGAAGGATCGGCGGGACAGGCTCCGTCGTCATAGTAGGCACCAACCGCCAAGGTATCCCCGTCGATGGCGACCGGACCGAAACGGTCAAACGGCGCCCCAGTCGTGGTTTTCAGCTTGGCCTGTTGCGCCCAGGTCGATCCGGAGCGAGCGAAAACGTAGGCGAAGCCGAAATCGACGCCCGCATCAACATCACCAATGGCCCCCACCACAGCGGAGTCCCCACTAACATCGACACTCATGCCGAACGTATCGTCCGGCGTCATGTCGGTAGGCACAAGCTTGGCTTCCTCGGTCCAAGTCGACCCCGAGCGAACGAAAACGTAGGCGGAGCCAGGGCCAGCCGCGGGGTCACCAGTCGCCATCATTGGCGCCGGTGCTCCAACGACGATCGTGTCGCCACTCACCGCGGCCGACCAGCCGAACCAATCCCCAGGCACCGAATCGCTCCCTGTCAGCTTTGTGTCCATGCCCGCGCCCACCGAGCTCAGGACGCCCGCACCGATGAGAAGGACCGTGAACAACGCCCCGAGCGACTCGCGCACTTCCCGCCTCCCCGGTTCCAAGGGTCGCGAGACCTACTTTACAGTATCGGCCGGGGAGATGCCTACAACCATGAGCATGATCTTCGTGGAGGTGGCCGAGAATTCCGTGAGCGACGAGATCGCGGAACTCCTGCGCGAGGAGAGGTGGCAAGTCCTGAGCGCCTGTAAATCCTCGGACACGGGCGGGACGCTGGAGCACGGCGGGAAGAAGCTCGGGATCGACAAAACCCACCCGGGCGTGGACCTCATGAGTGGCGGGACGAGGGTGGCCAACGACTCCGGGGAGAGTGAGATCCTGAAAGAAGCTGAGACCGCCAAGGAAGCCGCCATCGTCGTGAGCCCCATCGGGCAGCAGGGCTTTATCCTCGGTCGCGGGAACCTGCAGATTCCCCCGCGATGTTTCGGCGGGTGGGCGTGGTAAGCTCGTTGCCGTCTCCACTCCCGCCAAGTTGGCGCGCACCCCCCCGGTTAGAGTGGACACGGGCGAGCCCTCGCTGGACGCGGAGTTCACCGCCAACGAGCACCTGTCCGTCCTCATCGTGTACGGGCGCCGCGGCTGCACCCGATTGGACCGGCGCGAGGCTGTTTGGCCTCCGCACAAACAGAGCAATGTTGTCGGCCTACAGTGAACGCATACCTGATTGGGTAACCCCGGGCCGCCTGGGACTCTGGTAGATGAGCGTTCTTTGCCTCCGGCGCGACAGGGGACATCCAGTAGGGCCCTGGTCACAGGGTCCGGCCACAACACAGAAGTAGGGAATTGCGCATCCGGACTCGCATTCTGGAGCCCAGCCGCTCCGGGGGGCGGTGCGATGTTCGTTCGGAAGTGTGCGGTTGAAGCGGTTGCGATGGTTGTGCTATGCTCGATCCTGGTAGGCAATTCCTTGGGCCACTCCTCGGCCCCCGGGTCGAGCGTCGACTCCGAGTGGGCGACCACGGTCCCGGCGATCGACGGCGCGATGAGTCCGGGGGAATGGGCCGACGCCGTGTCGCTGGACTTGTCGGCCGTCTCAGGGAACTATGTCTCTGCCTTCATGCTCCTCAAGAACAACGACACGACCCTCTGGCTCGCCTATGACGCGGTGGGGGACACGACCCTGGACCTCTACGATGGAGCCTCCTTTGGCGCGGACACGGGACACGATGGCCTCGCGACCGTGGGCGCGGAGGACCAGTTCGTGCTTGGAGGGTGGGGCGGACTTCCATCCGAGCACTGGGTGTCCGGGGGTTCCTCCAACTGGACCCTCCACGAATCGCCGTTCGATCCCGGCCTGCCGGGCCATGCGGGGCTGGCAGGGGCCTTAGGTTTCGGGGTCAGCGACCTCAGCGCGACCGATCACCGCCTCTATGAATTCCAGATCCCTCTCGCCCTTATCGGCGTGGCGCCTGGAGCCACCATCGGGTTGTTCGGCGGGAGCTACCCCCTTCCCGGCGTCTATGACCAGTGGAGCGGGGGGTACAGCAGCTGGCCCGCCTCCGGGTGGCTCCCTCTGGATGCCTACGGGGACCTCACCCTGTCGACCGCGCCTGGCCCTGTCGGAGTCTCCCTCTCGCCTTCCTCGGCGAGCGCGTTCGGGCAGTCGGGGAGCAATGTGACGTACAACATTCGCGTTCGCAATCTCGGAACCGCGGTCAATGACACCGTGGACATCGCGGCGACCTCGAACTGGCCCGTGGCGCTCTGGGATGCCAGCGGGACGATACTTCTGGCGGACACCGACAGCGACGGCGTCCCGGACTCCGGGAACCTGACATCGGGATCGAGCACACTCATCGTGGTGACCGTCTCCATTCCGGGGGGTCCTCCGGGCTGCTCGTCCTCCCTCGTCACCGCCACCAGCTCTTGGAACACCAGCGTCCTCGACACTTCCAACCTCACCACATGCGCAGGCCCCGCCTTGCTCACGCCGCCGCACGCGGACTCCGGGTTGGACGCGAACGCCAACGGGTTCTTCGACTACCTCGTCGTCGATGTCAACGTCAGTGTGGGCCTCAGCGACACCTACTTCCTCAGCGCAGAGCTGCGGAGCGGCGACGGGGCGACGTCGATCTGGTCCGTGTCGAACTACTTCTATCCCAATCCCGGGCCCGCGACCTTCCCGAACTACTTCGACGGCACGGCCATTTTCCTCACCGGGTTGGACGGGCCCTACAGAGTGGAACTCTCCCTGTACGACTCGTTCGGGGGTCTCCTTGATAACGGCACCTACATCACCGGCGCCTATCTCCACACGGAGTTCGACCCACCTCCGGCCTACTTCACCCCGCCGCATTCGGACGTCAGCCAGGACACAGACGTTCCGCCCAACGGGCTCCTCGATGCCCTCGTCCTTAACGTCAGTTTCGTGATTGGATTTGCCGATACCTACAGTCTCGCGGGGGACCTATGGGATCCGTTCGGCTCCTACATCACCCATGAGGAAGTGAGTGGGTGGTACGATCCCGGATCCTTCATAGTGCCACTCACCTTCGCAGGCCCGGACCTCTATCGGAGCGGCTTCGACGGGCCCTACACGATCGGGCTCGCGCTCTATGACCCGTTCGGCTTCCAGGTTCAGGACACCTATGTGACCGGACCCTACGTCCACACGGACTTCGATCCGCCCCCGATCGCCTTTGCCCCGCCGCACGGCGATGCCGCAACGGATATCGACGTCCCCCCCGACGGCTTCTTCGACTGGCTCACTGTGACCGTGCAGGTCCTTGTGGACGTTCCGTCCAACTACACGGTGCAAGGGTATCTCTACGGCCCTGGTGGATGGCCCTCCATCGACTCCGCACAGGCCACCAGAGCATTCGGCCCCGGTCCCTCGGCCGTGGAGCTGAACTTCTCGGGGACCCTCATCCGGGATTCCGCTAGGACTGGGAACTTCCAGGTTACACTGATTGCCGGCACCCCCAGCGGAAATATGAGCTGGGACGTTGATTACTACATCACGAACTCCTACGACTTTACAGCGTTCCAACCGCCGCCAGGCCTCTTCTCTCCCCCGCACGTGGATTCTGGGATTGACACGTCGCAACCGCCGGACGGTTGGTACGACTGGTTTGAGATTGACGCGTTTGTGGATGTGACTCACGCGGGACACTTCACGGTCGTCGTTGAACTCTCCGCTCCCGGATTCTACGAGAGGGAGACCGGCTCGGCCGCACTGCCCCTGGGACGGGGATTCGTGCCGGTGCGGTTCGATGGCTACAAGATCGAGCAGCTGGGAGGATCCCGTTCGTTCTCCGTGTACCTCTATCTGTACGACGACCTTGGGGACGAAATCGACTTCGACTCCTACACGACCATCGCCTACGCCGCCTCCCAGTTCCAGCCTCCGGATGTCGCCCTCCCGAGCTCGACAGCAACCCTGGTAGGGGGCTACTGGAGCAATGCCGCGGTCCTTCGCGTCGACGTTGACGCGACAGACGCCGCGCCCTCGGACGGAATCGCCGCGGTCACCCTCTACTACCGCTACAGCCCGAACAACGTGACCTGGTTCCCATGGACCCCCTTCGAGACGAAGTCGACCCTGGCCCGTGGCGATGCGTCGATCGCCCCCAGTTTCCTTGTAAACCTCCCCGCGGGAGAGGCGTACTACGAGTTCTACTCCGTCGCGGTCGACTTCGGCGGCAACGCGGAGGCAGCGCCTGCAGTCGCCGACGCCGCTGTGGCGGCATTCCTCCCCGCGCGGCTCGATCTCATCCCCGCCGCGGGGACGGTTGTGGCCGGGACGGCGACAGGCCTCGACCTCCGCGTGGTCAACAGCCTCGGGATGCCGGTCATTCTGGAGCGACCGCTTGTGGTGTCCCTCGTCGCCACGTCCGCGCTGGGGGAGTTCCGTCTGCTCGGGGTCCCCGTCACTCAGGTCACGCTCCCCACGGGCGGGAGCGGTGTGGCCCTCGAGTACGTCGACGCGCAGGCGGGGACGGCGATCCTCACCTCGATTGGCGGCGGGGTCACCGCGGGCAGCGCGGCCATCCTGGTGACTTCGGCGGCGGCCGCATCGCTCGCGATCTCCCCGACCAGCGTGGCGATCCCGGTCGGCGGGACGGCCTCGTTCGCCGCGGCCGTCAGCGATCGTTTCGGGAACCTCGTTCCCTCGGCGCCCCTGTCCTGGGCCGTGACCGGGGGAATTGGTACGGTCAGCTCCGGCGGCCTGTTCACGGCGGGGACTTTGACCCTCTCCGCAACCGTGACCGTGGAGTCCGGCGGGATGACCGCCATCGCCTCCGTCACCGTGCTATCCGGCCCTCTGGACCACATCGCGGTCTCCCCGGCGGTAGCCACGATCCTGGAGAACACTGATCTCGAACTCCGGGCCTGGGCCTCGGATGCGTTCGGGAACCCCGTCGTGTCGGCCTCGTTCACCTGGGCCTTGACGGGGCCAGGGACCCTCAGCGGGACCACCGGGGATTCGGTCACCGTCACCGCCACCGGCGCCGGGACGATCACCGCCACATCGACCTCGGGTACGAGCTCCGCCACCGCCACGATAACCGCCACGAGCACAGGCGCCGGGCCGCTCGACCACATCGTCCTCTCTACGGCCTTTGCGAACGTCCTCGCGGGCAGCAGCCTTCCCCTCACGGTCGTCGGTTACGATGCGGACGGGCAGGAGGTCACCGACATCGCAATCACCTGGAGCCTCCAGGGGCCGGGGGCCTTGTCTGCGACCACCGGGGCCACCATCATCCTTACCGCCTCCGGGGCAGGAACGATTACGGTCACCGCCATGGCGGGCGGGAAGAGCGCGACGGCATCGATCACCGTCACCGCCGGCGGGGGAACCGGTGCAGGCGGCGCTCCGGGGGACATCGGGCTGGGCTTCGCCGGCGGCGCGGTCGCCGGTCTGGTGGCCGGCGTCCTGGCCACGTGGCTGCTCGTCCGGAGGCCCCGGAGGGAACCGCCGACGCGCAAATGGTCCCGGGACAATGGGAGCGTGGGGGCGCCGGTGGTGAAAGGGGAGACCCCGCCCAAGCCTGAGAAGACCCCCGAGGAGAAGGCGAAGTAAGAGCGCGAGCGCGATCCCATCAGGAGCGACGACGATCTTCACCGGGGTGCCGGAGGATGCGGCTGGCTCCGCTCGGGCGGCCGGGCGCCGGTTTGGCGGTGTAACTCGACGAAGTCGCGTCTCCCTCAGCATCCCGGATCGGCTTTCCATCGATCCAAGTTACGGGCTAGCGGAGGCTGACACCGTCTCGATGCCCGGACTTGGACTCTGCGCTCACTACAAGCTCTCCCAGTAGGACGGCAAGGAGTCGTAAGGGTTGGACTCCACGTCGTCCGTCACGTAGATGTACCCCGCGTTACGCCCTTCGGCCTCGGCCAGCACAATGTCGAGTTCCGACAACGAGGCGGTGTGGACGATGTGCCAGAATCGGTCGGCCGGGTACGTGTAGACCCACGCGGGCATGGTGAAGGTGGAGTAGGTCGCCGCGGTGTCCTCGAAAAGCACCGCGAGGTCAGCCGAGGCCATGTAGGTCTCCGAGAAGGCGGTGCCGGGGTTCAGGATGACCCTCCCGCCATTGCCGCGCACGTACGCCGCGAGACTCGCGTAGTACGCCTCGTAGCCGGGATCCGACGGCACTTCATCGAAGAAGATGTCCGAGAGGCCGTACAGGGAGACCCAGGCGTCGACCTCGGCGGTGACCTCGCCCAAGGGCCGTGTCCCGTACAGGGTGAAGACGTAGCCGAACGGCTCGACCCCCTGGGCCTGCGTGTTCGCGATGGCAGAGACGTATTCCGAATCCACGGTGGTCCCCGGGCCGTCCGCGGGGTTCACGACGGCGAGCGCCAGGCTCGGCCCCTTCGCCAGCATCCGGTCCCAGATGACTCCCGTGGTGTCCGTGTCCGTGGGATAGAAGTAGGCCGGGACGGCCAACCGGAACGTCCCATGGGTCGTGGCGGGGCGGTAGCCGCCGACCCCCGCGCAGGTCGGGCTCGGGTCGTTCACCCAACTCCAGGTCTGGGCGGTGGGCGATTCGATCCAATAGGCCGCGCCGGGAACTATGATTGAGGAGGGGGCGAGGGTCTGGAGCCGGTACGCGGCCGCCGCGGGGTCAGGACCCTCCGCCGTCAAGGGGCCTTGAAGCCCCGCCGTCAGTTGCGCGACCGTCCTCGGCGTCACCGCGGGCGAGCCGACGAGGTTCCATCCCGCACGCAGGAAAACGTTGGTGGCGCAAGGGACGAGTCCGGCGACGCGGTAGCTCCCCGCGGCGGTGGCGGTGATCCACACCCCGACCGTGCGGTCCACGGTGAGAAGATCGTTGCCCGGGCGCGCGGGCTCGTAGCGCTTCCAGGGATCGGCGGCGTCAGAGGGATCATACGCACGCGCCACGGTCCACGAAGCCGTTGTGCGGAAGTGGTCCTGGATCGCGAAGGACGGCGTGATGAGCGGGACGGCGACGGGGTTCGCTCCCGCGGAGAGCGGGACCGAGAAGCGGGAGACCTGGCCAGGCGCCTGCGCCGCATCCCCGACCGCGTTCACCGCGCGCACCGTGTAGAAGTAGGGCTGGGCCGCCGACCCGGCCCCGACATCGATCCACGAGGTCGTCCCCGGCGGCATCGCGGCATCGAGCGAGACCTTCATGTACCCGGTGCCGGACGCGTCGTACGTCGTCGACCGGAGCACCTCGTAGTGGTCGACGTTGACTTCGACGGAGGGAAGCGTCCAGGAGAGCGTGACATCCGCGAGGGAGGGGGAGAGCGTTGCGCCGAGAACCCCCGGGCCTGAGGGGACGCCTGACGCGATGTGAAAGGAATCGGTGAACGAGCCGATGACGTTCACGAGTTGGACATCGATCCGGCTGGCGGTGACCGTATACTTCACAAAGCCGGTGGTGGTGTCGTCGATCGCGGGCGTGAAGTACCCCGCCTCCTCGTCCGCGGGATTGACCGCGTAGCAGCAGGCCCCGAAGATGCCTTGGACGACGATCACCGAGCCAGCGCCTTTGGCGTAGACATTATCCGAGCCATCGTCGGCCACGCAGGCAGGGACGAAGGCGTAGGCGGTGGCGCAGGTGAGCTGGCGACTGCGCTGGTAGTTGTGGTCGTGGCCTTGGAGGATGAGGTCCACGCGTTTGCTGAGGAGGAGGTCCAGGAGGTCCTGGCCGATCTCGCAGGACTTGTCTCCCGTGGTGATGCAGACCTTGTGCATCCCGACGATGACCCAGGGGATCCCCGCCGAGCGCGCGCCGTCGATCGCGTTCGCGAGCCAGATGGACTCCGCGTCCCCGGCGGTGAAGGTCCGGTACGTCCCGAAGACGGTGAGGTCCGGGGTGATCCCGATCACCCGGGCGAGGGGTGCCGACGGCGGGTAGTCGAAGTAGTACTGCGCGCCGTACGAGCCCTGGGCGTTGACGTGGTCCGGCAGGCAGGCGGTGAAGTTCCCGACCCAGCCGCCGTCCCCGAAGTCGTCCTCGTGGTTCCCGGAGATGAGCTCGAACGGGTACGACGTCCCCATCGCCGTCGTGACGCGATCGCACCAGTCCTGCTCGACGCCGCCATAGCTGAAGTCCCCGAGCGCGAGGTAGAAGTCCGTCCCCGCGGTGGCGAGTGCGTCCAGGCTCGCCTGGAAGTCCGACCCGTCGCTGTGGTCCCCCGCCGCGGCGAACGTGAAGCCCGATGCGGCCTCCGGATCCACGATCGGGGCCGACGAAGGTCGTGGGTCGCTCAGGTGGAAGACGAAGGCCGTTGCGGGGACCAGGAGCGCGGTGACGAGTAGGGCAAAGACTGACCCTGAACCGAATCGCTGCACAGGTGCATTCACGCCGCCCACGGGTCATGGTCACTTCCTCCTGAATCGCGCTTTCGATTCTCAGAGTGCGAAGCGGCGTTCGACAGGCCGCGGGTCCCGCTGCTGCGCCAGGCTGAGCCCATCGACCCATCCGACACGGTAGTCTTCTGACGCACTCCCCATCAGGAAGAATCTCGGGATCAACAAGACGCACCCGGGCCTGGATCTGGTGCGCATGGAAGGCTCGCGGCGAAGGACGCCGGGGAGCAAGAAATCCTCAGTGCGCTCGACACAACCGAAGAGGCCGGCATCGTCAAGAGCAAGACTGGGCAGCAGGGGTTAAGGATGGGGCGGGGGAACCTGCAGATCTCCCCCCGGTGTTGCGGCGGGTGGGTGTGGGTAACGTCCCTGTCGTGTCCACCCCCGCCAAGTTGACGCGGACGCCGCTGCTCCGCGTGGACATGGGAGAATCTACGCTGGACGCGGAGATCGCCGCCAAAGAGCGCTTGTTGGTCCTCGTAGGGCCGTGCCCGAGCCACCGGCTGGGCAGGAGCGGATTCAGGAACGTTGGGACACTTGCGGTCAGGAGAAGCGGAGGTCCTCATGCTACAAGTTCGGTAAAGCGGGGTCCCTGCCCGCTTGCCACCGCCGTTCGAGGAGCCCCAGGAGGAGCAGACCGCCTAGCAAGAGACCGACGTCTACCGCGGTGCCCGCTCCCAGCGCGGGAGGGATCGAAAGCCACCCTGTGAACGAGGAGAGAATCCCCGTTCCCGCCTCTCCTGCCACGAACGCGAGCCCGATGAGGATCAGGTCGCGCTTCCTCCGTTTCAGCTCTACACGACGGACGAGCAGAAGCAGCGATGCGATGAGGACGACGCAGAAGAGGGCGGCGACGATGGGCTTCCAGTTCACGTCCACCGTGGGAAGACCGAAAGTCGACCCTTGAAAAGTCAGGTTCTTCACGATCTCCCTGTTCCCCAGGTTGTCGATCGCGTAGAAGTCGACCGTGTGGAATCCCGGCTCTGAGAGCGAGATCTCGACGGATGTGGCCGTGGAGTTCTGCCAAGGACCCCGATCCACACGATAGTACCCGAGACGGACACCGCATCCGGCGTCCGAAAAGCTGATGGTCACATTGATGACATCGCCGAAAGTCCGGTATTTGCCCGTGCTCTCTGGAGGGATGTTGTCCAGGCGCACGGTGAGGTTCCTGACTTGTTCCGTGTTGTTGACCTGGTCCCATGAGAAGTACTCCAGGTAGGCGAGGCCCTCGCCTGCAATCTTGATCGGCTGGCTTGAATGGGTGGGGTGGGTGTCGTAGCTCTCCCAACCCGACCAGGACCCTCCGGACCATGTACGGAACCGCGTGCCCCCGATGCCGTACGGATGCGGTGCGATCGAGCGAATCTCGTAGCCTGGCCAGAGCACCAGGTGACTAAGACAGCCTTCAGGACCGGTGACGGTGCGCCCCGCGACCACCGCTAGATAGGTGCCCGGCGGCGAGTTGCGGAAGATGAAATCTCTGCTTGCAACGCCGGGGGTAGTGGCGGTGGTGGAGTACCCCACCAACTCCCGGGGTTGCGGCAATCCATCGTCGTTTACGTCGTAGAATACTCCGAGATCCAGGTCGGCGCAACCCGCCTCCCACCAAAGGTTGAAGTGGAGCGAGGCCGGACCGGGCCAGACCATCCGAAAAGCCGTGTGATTCAGGCCCGAAAGGTACTCCGAAACGGTCTCCCCAACGGCGGGCGGGAGATCCAGATAGACTCGACGGTCGGTTCGAAGGGTGACATTGGGATCCACAGTCCCGGTCGCGCTGATGCGACCAATGCCAGGACCCCCTCTGCCGGAGTCAGACGCGGTGAGGCGGACCCCTGGCAATGTTCGGATCCAAGGCGGATTGCTGCCGAAACTCGGGTCGACGAAGGAGTACTGCGAACCGGGCGGACTGTCGTCGACCCCGAAGACGGTTTGGCGGGTCTCTTCAACAACCCCCATGGAATCGACGCTCCTGTACTCGATGAGGGGGGACCAGGCGGAAATGGTGAACGGCGATGAGTAACGAGTCCAGCTCCCCCACTTGGACATCTCCCAGAACCGGAACTCAGTGTACGCGACGGCAATCCCGTCCCCGGCAACGGCGCGGAACGTGAGGGGCGTCGAGGACGTGATGATGATGGTACTCGGTGTGGCGTTCGGAGTCCCCACGAGGAGGCTCGTGAGCGGACCCATGGGGAACATCCGGGGGTACCGGTCTTGACTATCCTCGTCGATGATGTAGGGAACATCACCGATGCCGTCGGGGCCTGGGCAGATGTCCTGAGAGGGGCCGCTGCACAGATCAGGGCCCGAATAGGTCGACCAGAAGTTCCCGCCGACGGGGTATCCTCCATCCCAGGCATTCTCGGCCCCGGCGGAGTCGAAGAGATGCGCGTTGCCATCGAGGCTGAACTCATTCCGATAGACCTGCGCCCCTGTGGTCGACCGAAGGGCGATGAACTCACCGAAGACCATGCCAACTGAATTGTCGGTCAAGGTGACGTTTGCGGACGTCTGGGAGAGGATCCGGGGTGGTGCGCTCGCGAAGTTCCCCGGGCCTCGCACGTCGTTGCGGACGACCGTTACGTTCTCGGAGTCCATGACGGTCACGGCGGGAGCATAGGACGCATGGAGTCGGCTGTCTTGGACAACGATCTCGTTCGAATGCACGATGGCTAGGTCGAACAGAGAATTAGAAGAGGCGTTGATCCCCGAGAGGTTCGCGTCGCTCACATGGGCAAGGAGGACTCCCCCCTCCGTCCCGCTCACGGTGATATTGGTGAGCCGGACGCCGGTGCCGTTCGTCACGATGATCTGGCCGACGACGATGTCTTCAAGGGTGAGGCTGACACCATTGCTCAGATACCGAAGAGGCCTGTTGTTGACGAGGTTGTCCGGCGCGACGTTGTGCGAGTTGAAATGGGAGAGGGTGGTCCCGGACAGGAGAAGCCCGTCGAAGAAGAACGAGTTGCCCTGGACATCGACGCCCGTCGAGGAGGCCAGCTCCAGCCCAGGTCCGTTATTGGTCGCAATGCGGTTCCCCCTAATCGAGACGCCCGTCGACGAGGAAATGAGAACGCCGCCTGGTGAGTAGGCGTAGGTGACTCCTTCTGGGAGGGACGTCCAGGTGTCGTTCACCGTGTTGGACACCACCGATACGTTCTCCGAAGAGTCCACGACAATCCCGACCAGGGAACTCCGCGCCACCAGGTTGGCCGTCACAGATACGTTCACGGAAGCCCCCACCACGATCCCGATCCAGTTCCCAACCAGTGTGGCATTCTGGACGACCGCATTCTTCACATTGGCGAGCACGATGCCTGGGGTCAGCGACCAATCCCCGACGTGCACATGCACATCTCGGATGAGGAGCGCCGCCTGAGTATTGCGGATCTCAATGCCTGACCAGGTGGAGGTTCCCCCGCCGATGTCCCAACCTTCGATGATGAAGGGGTCAGAAGGAGTCCCCGACCCTGTGACCACGCCGTTGGCCGAGGTGAAGTCAGCGTCCCCGTCGATGCTGATCGGAGCATGGAAGGTCGCCCCGGCGGTATCTTCCACAGTCCAGAACAGGACCGCGGTTCCCCCGGCCAAGACGTACGCGATCAGCAGGGGCCACGAGACCCGATATGCGCCCGTGTGGACCGGAGGCACCATTCCACTTGACATGAAGCGACCCGCTCCTAAGCCCCTATTGGTTCAGGCATCATACACTTCCCGCGCGAGCGGTGTTGAGGCCGAATCCATGTCGGGAGGTGGACATTGACGCGACACTGATCTGATACAGGGAGCCCTGTCGTCCTTGGCCGGAAGGGGGAGGGCGAACTCCTAAGGGTCGTGACATTGGAGAACCAACCTCTCGAGGCGACCCGTTGCGTCGGGTCGTTCGTCCCATGCGGAAGGCCTTCGCCAGGGTCTTCCGCCTCGGGGCAAAGCCGGGTTGAGCCCATCGACCAATCCGACCTCATGCGGTCAAGACCGTGCGACATGCTCCTGATAGAGCGCCAGCGCACGACGGCTGGTCTTCCAATCCCCCGAGACCTTCACGGCGGGGAGCTCCTCCTGCGAGGCGCGGAGGGCGAGGTACTTGGCGGTGTACGGACCGGTCTTGGCCAGGGCGTGGAGCGGCAGGAGTTCGTCGCTCTTCGTCCCGACCTGGTCGAGAAGATCGAGGAGGGACCGCGCCATGGCCGGCCGCAGCTGGTGCTCCAACGGTTGGAGATCGCCGTCCTCCCCGGATTGGATCGCCGCCATGTACCGCTCGCGGTCCGGAGGAAGGACATGGACCGGCGGCCAAGTGTGCTTGAGGAAGTGCAGGTTCAGGAGGAGACGCCCGGTCCTGCCGTTGCCATCGGAGAACGGATGGATCGACTCGAAGCCGACATGCATCCATGCCGCAAGAGGGAAGACCGCTTCGCCGGCGGTGACGCGCGACCGGTACTCCTTCTCCCAGCCCCCCATGAGGGCGATGACCCGGTCCATGCGAGGCGGGAGATGCGTCGACCCGACGATCCGCACGTTCACCCGCCGCCATTGGCCCGCATCCGCTTTGACGCCACGGAAGACCGTCTCGTGCAGTTCAAGGACGGTCACGAGAGTGATCGGTGCCACGGCACGGCGAAGCAGACCGAGGAAGGCGTCCTGGTGCTGGAGCGTCTCCAGCACGTCGGGGACGGGACGGCCCGCGACGCTGCGGTCCTGGAGAAGCAGGCGCTCCACGTCACGCCAGGTGAGCGTGTTGCCCTCGATCGCATTCGTCCCCCAGGTGTTCCGCGCCCCCATCTTACTCCAGACGCCGTGCGACAGAGCGTCCAGAGAGGAACGTGTAAGTAGTTCTGATCGAAGCGCGTCGAGTATGGTTTGATTCATGAGAGGCAGCCTAACACATAGAGTCCCTGGTGGGCTATCTGGATATTGGTTATCCAGCATGAGAATCCCACAATGAAGGGCTGGCGTCGCCGCCACGGTCAGAGGGGCTTCTTGCCCTCGCCGTCGCGATGACGTCTCCAGAAGTGAAGGAGGATGAACAATCCGGTCAGCACGAGCGCCACCGCGAGGACGATGGCGACCAACGAGAGCGTCGGATCGCCCCCGGACGGACGTTCCCCCGGGGACTGGACTCCCTCAACGTTCCAGATCCAGGAATCCTCCGCGATCCCGTCCGACACCGTCACCCTCACCACATGCGAACCCGCCACGGCGGTGAGCTCGAGGAAGGGTCGGTCCCCTCCGGTGGACACACCGTCCACCTCCCACGAGTAGTGGAGCGTGTCCCCTTCTGGGTCGGTGGCAGTAACCGCGAACGTCTGACGAGATCCCGAGGGGACCGAAACTTGCGGTCCCTCTGGGGTCCGCAGGACGATCTGCGGACCGAGGTTCCCGACCGTCACCGCCGCGGTGGACGTCCCCTGACCGCCATCGTCATCGGTCACCCGCAGCGTCACGAGGTACGCGCCCGGACTGGCGAACGCATGGAGGGCGAACGTCCCGAGGGCGGAGGCTCCATCCCCGAACTCCCATTCCCATGTGGTCACCCGCCCATCGATATCGGAGGATGTGGAAGCGTCGAACAGGGCGATGGAGTTCCGAGCCACGGTGCCGGGCGTCACGGTGAAGGCCGCCACGGGGAGGTTGTTGCGGACCGCGACCTGGTGGGTTACGAGCGGGCTTTGATCCCCGCTCGAGTCGCGCACCTCAAGCGTCACGGAATATGTCCCGGGCTCCGCGTAGGCATGGAAGGCGACGGGGCCGCCCTGCCAACCCGAGATGGTCCCATCCCCCCAATCCAAGGAGTAATTCAACGGAGAGCCGTCGGGGTCGAACGACGCGGAGGCGTTCGCGACCACGACCTCGGAGACCGCGACATCCACAGGATCGAGGACGAAAGAGGCGACCGGGGGCCTCGAGTAGACGACCACATTGATCGCGTCCGCGAAACTCGCGCCATAGGGGTCAGCGACGATCAAGACGAACGTGAGGAGTCCCGGCACCGATGCCGTGAAGCTGGCTCGTGCGGTGGCGGCCCCCGTGAGGGCCACAGGAGCGCCGGAGAGCTGGGCCCAGGCGAAACTGAGTGCATCGCCATCGTAGTCCCCGCTCCCCCCGCCGTCCAAGGTGACGAGAGTGCCCACCGGTGCCGTCTGGTCCGGGCCGGCGACGGCGACCGGCAGGACATTGACCACCGTCACCACGACCCGGTCGGACGCTACACCGCCTTGGCTGTCCGAGACCGTCAGCTCGAACTCGTAGGATCCGGGAAACGCCGGGAGGAAGGTCGGCTTGGGCACCGAGGCGCTCGAGAGGGCGACGGTCGGCCCGTAGGTCTGGACCCAGGAGTAAGTGAGCGCGTCGTTGTCCGGATCGGTAGAGGCCGAGCCGTCCAGCCCGACGAGCGAGTTCCGCACCCGTCCCCCCTGGTCCGGCCCGGCACTCGCCGCCGGCCCGCGGTTCAGCACCTGCACGGACAATGTGGCCTCGCCGGGATCCCCGGAGTCGTCGACGACAGTGAGCCGGACGGCGAAGGTGCCCCGGGAGAAGTACGCGTGCGAGGCACTCACGCCGGACCCCCCGGACCCGTCGCCAAAGTCCCAGACACGGGACACGATAACCCCGTCCGGATCGGCGCTGGCCGCGGACGCGAAGATAAACACGGTCCCCAAGAACCCAGCGGAGGAGGGGGAGACCGTGACGACGGCCGAGGGGGGGACATTGGCGAGAATTACGAGCTGCACACAGGCCCCGGTGGTGTCCGCGTAGCCGGCACCGTCGACGGCGTACACGCACAGGGTGAACGTCCCCACGCCGAGGGCAAGGGTGTCCAGGGACGCCTCGACCACTTCGACCGAGCTGTCGAAGGCGCCATCCGAAGGGGACATGGGGGTGCCCGGCCATCCCTGCACTCCCAGGGTGTAGTTGGCGGAGGCCACCCCATCCCCGCCGCTGGTGCTGTCATCGGCGACTCCGGAGAGGGTGACGGGGAGGCCGATGCGGATGGACAGAGGGGTCTGCCCGTTGAGGAGCGCGACCCGCACGAGGGGGGGCGTCGGGGGCTGGAGGACGAACAGCGCGAGGCAGGGGGTGCTCTCCGAGGCCAGGCCCCAGGAGTCGGTCCCGAGGACGCACACGAGCTGCCCGCCGATCCCGAGCGGCCCCGTGTCCAGGGTGCCGGAGACCCTCTCGACCGGGCTGTCGAAGGCGCCGTCCATGGGGAGGAGAGCGGAGTACGGACCGCCGACCAAGCGCTGCATCGCGCTCGCGATGTTCGAGCCCCCGGCGGCCGTGTCGTTGATCGTGGCGGTGACCGTGACGACCTCTCCCAGGAGGACCGACACGCTGGAGGCGCCGTTGAGGCGGAGCTCCTCGACGCGGGGCGGTCGCAAATCCACGAGCGTGAGCGGGGCGCACTCCGGCGGGCCGAGGTTGCCCTCCACATCGGTGCCGAAGACGCACAACGGGTGGAGGCCGAACGCCCAGGTCGACGTGTCCACGTACGCCGTGACGACCTCGAGCGGCGAGTCGAACCCGGCGTCCACCGTGGCCATCGCGACCGGAGGACCCCCCGCGTCGGTGTACGCGGCCGCGGCGATGTCCGAGTACCCTCGACCCCCGTCGTCCACGACGGCGGTGAGGACAAGCGGGTCCCCCGGATGGATCGTCACGCTGGTCAACCCGTTGAGGAACACGTTGTAGGCGAGGGGGCCGGCGCCGTCGTAGAGGGTGACCGTGTTGCACGCCGCGACAGTGCCCACGTTGCCCTCGGCGTCCTGACCGAACTCGCAGACGATGTGGGGACCGAGCGTCAAACCGCTCATGTATTTGGTGGCCCAAACCGCCTCCAGAGGACTGTCGAAAGGCACTTGCACCGGGTACATCGGGGTCGGGGGACCGCCGTCCCAGGTGTACCATGCCGCGGACACGTCCGACATCCCTGAGGGGCGATCGTCGACCCAGGCATCGATCTGGAGCGTGGATCCCGGGACCACGATCACGTCGGCCTGCCCATTCACGAGATTGGCGCCCACCCAGGGAGGCTGGCCGTCCGCGACGATGCTGAAGTTGGCGGTATCGCTGCCCCACCTCCCACCGCCATCCCGGGCCCACACGGTGACGTTGTACCCGCCCACTGACGGATACTCGTTGAGGTATTGGTAGACCCCCATGCCCATCGGGGTCATCGTGCCGTTCGCGACCGGGGCGCCTCCGGGACCGAGTACGCTCGCCCACACGCCCGAGGGGGATGTGCATCGCGCCACGACGGTCGCCGAGATCCCGATCGTCGTCGTGGGTGCCCCCACGCTCGGGGCGACACTGGCGGTCACCGAAGGTGGGGAAATGAAGCCGGACGGCACCAAGGGATAGAGGTCGAGGCTCGCGACCGCAATGAGATACGGGGTGTCCCCGAACCCGTCGCCCGCGCAGTCGGCGCCGACGTAGTCCGACCAGGAGTTCCCGCCAATGGGCAACCCTAGGTTGAACGCGGAGGGTGGCGTGGAGTAGTCGTACGCCTGGACGGTGTTGTTCTCGAACCGGTTCGAGTAGACCGTGGTATTGTCCCCCTCGAGCACCAAGAGCCCGTACTGCTGCGACCCCGTCATCGTGTTGCCCACCACCGTGGTGTTGGCGGAGTTGCGCACCACGATGCCGTTCCGCGCCGGGCCGACGGAATTGGAATCGAGGACGGTTCCGTTCGAGTCATGGACATGGAGGCCGACCTCGTCGTTGGCGGTGATGTTGTTGGACTCCAGGCGCACGTTCCGCGACAAGGCGACCTGGACCGCCACATCTGCATTCCCGAGCTGGAGGTTCGCGAGTCGCACGTTCGAGCAGTTCGCCACGATCACCTGCCCCGCGGGGACGCCATCCACGTTGACCCCGGTGCAGTTCCGGTAGAACAGGATGGGCTTGCCGTCGACGAGGTTGTCGGGAGTGATCGTATGGGTCACGGAGTGATTGAGGTCGGGGCTGAGTCCGAGGAAGATGCCGTCGCCCGTGAAGTTGTTACCCATGAGCGTGACGTTCGTCGCGAGCTCCAGATAGACCCCGTGGCGGTGTCCGGAGATGTTGTTCCCGGTGAGGGTGACGTTGTCCGACTCGTGGACCCGCACCCCCGTGCCATTGTTGTCGACGATCACGTTGGCGGTGACAGTCACGTTCCACATGTTCCCGAGCGACATCCCCTCGTCTTGGTTCCCCCTAGCCGTGTTGTTGGCGACGGTCACATTCTCCGCAAGAGAGAAGCTGAGCCCAGGTCCCCGGTTGTCCTGCAGGACGGTCTGATCGACCGTGACGTTCGATACGCGAACACCCAGGAGGCCGCCGTAGCGGTTCAGGGTCACGTTCGAAGAGGACACCGTGAGGTTCGTGACATCCTGGAGGAAGAGCCCGTAACGATTCGAGGCGATCGTCGCATTCTGCACGGCGGCGTTGGTCAGATTGGTCAGAGAGACGCCGGTATACGTGGAACCGCCCGAGTGCACATAGACGCTCCGAATCACCAAGTGAGCGCTCGTGTTCCGAATGCGGATGCCAATCGCTGAAGCGGCGTTAATCTCCCAGCCTTCGATCAGATAAGGGTCAGCCGGAGTCCCGCTCCCCCCCGTGACGCCGAAGGCGGGCGTGAGCTCGCTGTCGCCTTGGATGAAGATCGGAGGGTGCAAGGTGTAGGCTCGAGCGGGCTCCGGAAGCAGAAGCAGCACGGAACTCAGGACGAGCACAATGGCTAGCCCGCGGGCTCCAGCACGTCGCGAAACGCCCTCCATCCCGCCTCCGATTCCTCAAAGGTCAATCTCCTATTTAACAACAACAGCCCGATAGGTACTCTGGGAGGCAGAGGACCTGCGGCATCGAGCCGAGAGGACAATGGATCTTGCCCACCCATGCCATCCTCGAAGGGTGTTGGCGCTGCGCGGAGGGCGCTAGGCCTTCTTCAGCCCGTAGATGGCCCGCCGCGTGTCGCGCAGAGTCGTGGACCGCGTGACGACCCCTTGGTCGATCAGGTAGGAGAGCGCGTTCCGCACGGTGCGCTCGGGGAGTCCGGACTCCGAGATGAGCTCCTTCTGGTTCATCGGCCCCTCGAAGGAGAGAAGCTTGTAGAGGAACTTCGCCGATGGCGGGGAGCCGGAGGGGAGCACGAGCCCCGCCGAGCGTTCCCGCAGCTTCCCGAAAATGCGGAAGTAGTGCGCCTTCCCGAACCGGATGAACTGCGCCGGCTCTTTGGCCTGGTGGACCTTCAGGCTGTGCCGCTTGATCGCCACGCGCTCTCGCCCGTCGATGACCGCGTCGCAGCCGAGGGAGGAGTTCACCTCGCTGATCTCCACGACGGACGCCTCGTTAAGGACGAGAGGGCGGTGGTGGTTCGCGGAGCAGATCGGGACGACGACGATCGCGTCCGCGTTCTCGACGACGACCGGGCCGCCCGCCGAGAGGCCGTACCCTGTCGAGCCGGTCGGGGTCGACACGACAACGCCGTCGCCGCCATCGCGCCAGACGACCTCCCCGTCCACCGTGAGGGTGTAGCGGAGGAACCCCGCGCCCCGTGACGTGCACACGGTGACCTCGTTGAGGGCGGGAGACAAGGCCTTCCCGTCCAGCGTCGACTCGAGGCGCATCCGCTTCTCCACCCAGTAGTCCGCCTTCGCTACGCGCCCGATCACCTCGTCCAGGTCCTCGCCGTCCGTCTCCGCGAGGAACCCTTCACCGACGAGGAGCATGGGCACGGCGGTGTCCAAATGAGCGAGGCGGTCGAGGAGGAAGTGGTCCGCCCCGAAGAGCACGAGCGCGTCCGCGGTCGTCGCCTCTTTCCCCGTCTTCACCGCCACATCCCCGCCACGGCGCTTCCGAAGCAGGGCCTCGGCGGCGGCGAGCCTCGTCTGGTGGCGGGGCTCCTCCTGGGCCACGAGACCGATGCGCACGCCGCCTCCATCCTGGGGGGATATTAAGCGTGTGCGGGTGAGAGGTCCCTGCGGCCCTATGTTAATATAGACAGACATACATGTGTGTTGACCATGGGGTCGCGGACGATCGCCGTTTCCGATGACGTGTACGAGCGCCTGCGCACACTGAAACGTCCTGACGAGAGCTTCACGGCGCTTCTGGATCGGTTGGCCGGGCGGCCGCCGCTCGCGGAACTCGCATCGCTCCTGTCACGGGAGCAGGCGGCGAGAGTCCGGCAGTCGGTTGACCAAGGTCGGTCGCGCTCTCGTGCGCGTCGGGAGAAGATGATCCGCGGATGATCCTGGACACCTCCTTCCTCATCGACCTCCTTCACGGCGATGCGGGGGCCCTCGCCAAAGCCAAGAACCTGGACGCGCAGGGGCTGAAGGCCCTGATTCCCGCCCCCGCGCTGTTCGAGCTGTGGCGTGGGGTGCAGCTCGCGACTCGCGGGCCGGAGGAGGCGTCGCGCGTCCTTTCAGTCCTCGCAAGGTACATCGTCGCGCCCTTGGACGCGGCCGCGGCCCGTCGTGCCGGCGAGGTCGATGCGATGCTGATCCAGGCAGGAACGCAGATCGACCCGGAGGACTCCATGATCGCCGGAATCGCCCTGTCCCAAGGCGACGGGGTCCTGACTCGGAATACCAAGCACTTCTCCCGCGTCCCCGGGCTCCCGGTAGAGACATACTAGTCCTCCCTCGCGGGCCGCCCGACACGCATCCATAAATACGCTGGGTTCTTGGCGAGACCGGGCTCCTGGCGGGAGGATTGTCATGAAGGGTAAGATGCGGGCAGCCGTGAAGACGAAACCGGCCTTCGGCAGCATCGAGCTGAAAGAGGTCGACACCCCGAAGCCGAAGGACGACGAGGTCATCGTGAAGATGAAGATCGCGTCGATCTGCGGCACGGACATGCACATCTACGAGTGGGACGACTGGTCCAAGGGCCGGATTAAGACCCCGCTCATCCAGGGGCACGAGTGGGCCGCCGAGGTCGTCGAGACCGGCAAGGCCTGCCGGACCATCAAGGTCGGCGATTACGTGAGCGGCGAGGGCCACATCGCCTGCGGGAGCTGCTACCAGTGCCGCACGGGCAACGCCCACGTGTGCCGCAACGTCACCATCCTCGGCATCGACCGCCCCGGGAGCTTTGCGGAGTACATGGCGGTCCCGGAGAAGAACATCGTCCCGAACCCGAAGGACCTCCCGCTGGAGTACGCCACCATCCAGGACCCGCTGGGCAACGCGGTCTACACGATCTTCAACGGCGACGTGCCCGGGAAGGACGTCGCGATCTTCGGCCTCGGGCCCATCGGCCTCATGGCGGTGGCGGTGTGCAAGGCGATCGGCGCGCGCCAGGTCATCGCCGTCGGGAACCGCAACAAGTACCGAGTCAACCTGGCCAAGAAGCTGGGTGCGGACCGAGTCATCATCGGCGCCGAGGAGGACCCCGTGGCGGCGATCCTGGAGGCGACGGACGGCCAAGGCGTCGACGAGGTCCTGGAGATGTCCGGGTCGGAGAAGGCGCTCAACCAGGCGGTCGACGTCGTGCGCGAGGCGGGGAACATCCAGCTCCTCGGGATCTTCCCGAAACCCGTGAACTACAACATCAACAAGCTGATCACGAAGGGGGCCAGGATGCACGGCATCCACGGGCGCCGGATGTACCAGGACTGGTACCGGATGCAGGGACTGTTCAAGAACCCGAACCTGAACCTGAAGGCCGTGGTGACCCACCGCTTCCCCTTGGAGAAGATCGGCGAGGGCATGGAGCTCATGCGCAAGGGCGACTGCGGCAAGGTCGCCATCTTACCGTGAGGTGGACCACATGGAGACGAAGAAGCACACGAGGAACGCGACATCGTTCTTGAAGACGGAGTATGAGGACCTGGCGAGCAAGGGCTTCGACTGGAGGCTGCGCACGCTGACCTCCGGCTCCGATCCCCGCTGCATGGTCGACGGGAAGAAGGTCATCATGCTCTGCTCGAACAACTACCTCAACCTCGCGACGCACCCCAAGGTGGTGCAGGCCGCCCTCGACGCGACGAAGCAGTACGGAGCGGGGAGCGGGAGCGTTCGGCCCATCGCCGGCAACATGGCGGTGCACGACGAGCTGGAGAAGCGCATCGCCCGGTTCAAGAAGACCGAGGCGTCCCTGTTCTACCAGTCCGGCTACGCCGTGAACGCGGGGCTCATCCCGCAGTTGGCGGGGGAGGGCGACCTCATCCTCAGCGACGAGCTCAACCACGGCAGCATCATCGACGGCTCGCGCCTGTCGAAGGCGGAGCGCGGCATCTACAAGCACAGCGACATGACGGACATGGAGCGCGTGCTCCAGAACTCCGAGAAGTACCGCCGCATCCTGATCATCTCCGACGGCGTCTTCAGCATGGACGGGGACGTCGCGCCCGCGGACCAGATCGTCCGGATCGCCGGCGACTATGGCGCCATGGTCTACATCGACGACTCGCACGGCGAGGCGGTCCTCGGCGAGCACGGTCGCGGCGTCGGGGAGCACTTCCACATCGAGGGCAAGATCGATGTGGAGATGGGCACGTTCTCCAAGGGGCTCGGCGTCGTCGGCGGTTTCGCCGCCGGCTCGAAGGACCTGAGGAACTTCGCCCTCAACAAGTCACGATCGTGGCTGCTCTCCGCCTCGCACCCCGCCGGCGTGGCGGCGGCCTGCATCGCCGCCCTCGAGGTCATGGAAACGGAGCCGCAGCACGTGAAGAACCTCTGGGAGAACACGCGATACTGGAAGAAGGAACTCGTCTCCCTCGGCTTCGACATCGGGAACTCCGTGACGCCCATCACGCCCGTGATGTGCGGCGAGGCCCCGAAGGCGAAGGAGCTCAGCGACGTGCTCTACTCCATGGGGGTCTTCGGGTTCCCCATCGTGTTCCCGATGGTGGCTCGGGACAAGGCCCGAATCCGGACGATGATCACCGCCGGGCTGACCCGGGCGGACCTCGACGAGGCGCTGGGAGCGTTCGAGAAGGGCGGGAAACAAGTTGGGCTAATCTGAAGAGGTCCCTGCTCTCGCCGCCGAGAACGGGCGAGCAAGTCTCAAGCGCGGGGCAGCGCTCCGCGGGTCCATGGCGGCGTCGTCCGGACTGCAAGAGCTCTACCGCCAGCAAGAGAAGGCCCCCTTTCGCCGGCCCCCGTCGACGGTCCTCAAGATTGCGTTCGTCCTGCTCCTTGTCGCGGCGCTTGTTGGCCCCTTCGGCGTCTCGAACACGTGCGCGGGCTTGTGTATCGTGTTCATTGGCGGTTCGGGAGCCTGGGTGATCTCGCTGAACCCTCTCCTCGCGCTGATCAGCCTCGCCGTGATCGCGGTGGGCGTGCACGGGATCCGGGAGGAGTCCTGGGGAGAGCTGGTCCTGGCCGCGCTCCTCGGCCTTCTGCTCTATCCCCTCTTTCTCATGGGCACGATCTTGAGCGCCGCCGCACTCCTCGTGCTCTGGCGGGCCGACCGGAAGCGGCGCGCCCTGGCAACCCGTGGATGACTCACTTCGCCCGCTGGTCGTCGAGGAGGTGCTTCACGCCCTCCTTGAACCCCGTCCTCATGTCCCGGGGGAACTCCTTGCGGAGCGCGGGCGGATAGAGCCGCTGGGTGTCGAGCTCCTCCAGGGGGACGAGTTTTAGGTGGACCTTGGGGTCCCGCGAGTGGACCTCGCCCGCGCTGTTCGTCTCGATGCCGCCGCGGACCCGGCACAGGAAGTAGAAGGCGATCTCCTGGTGGTCCTGCTTGTCCTGCAGCCAGAGGTTTTCGTGGACGTAGAGCAGCCGCACGGGCATGAGCGTGACACCGAGCACCTCCTTCACGACGCGGTGGAGGCAGGCCTCCACATTCTCCCCGGGTTGGAGGGGGCTGCCGATGAACGAGAAGGCCATGCTCTTGATCGCGGGCTCGTGCGCCTCTCGGACGAGGACGCGGTTCCCTTCGATCACCGCCGCCACCGACTTCACGCCGACGGTCATGCGGCCCGGGTCTCCTCTCGGGGGATCACGGAGGGCCGAAGGGGCAGACCGTATTTGAGGTCTACCGGCGAACCGGCAGGCCCCGGCCCTAGCAGGAGGGGTGGGACCACGGGAGGAACTTGTCCTGAGCGATCTGGCCCCAGTCCACGCGGTAGACCTCGGCCCAGCGGGTCAGGTCCGGGCTCTCCACCCGGTGGAGGAGGTCGAACGGGCCGCTGCGCAGGTGGAACTTCGCGTACATCGCGGCGGTCATCCGGACCGGCGTCGCGTTCGTCCCTGATTGGATGCCGCTCTCCACGTCGATCTGGTCGATGAAGACGTACGCCACCCGGGGTCGGAAGGCGCAGAGCTCCGGGACGATGTCACGCCAAGACTCCTCCGTCCATACGATCTGCGAGCCGTCGGAGGTCACGTTGAACCCTCGGGCCCAGAGGAGTTGGGAGATCCGGTGATCCGCGGCGACGGTCCCAGAGGGCTCGAGGTGATCGCTCATCCACCCCACCATCTCGAGGGAGACGTCCGGGATGCGCTCGTCGAAGCCCAATTGCCCGTTCACCGCCGCGAAGCCGGTGGCGGCGTTGCCCACCAAGAGGATCGGAATCGCCGCCGCAAGGATACGAGAGGGGAGGGCGGCCCTCCAGGGCCGGGGCCGCCGTTCCGCTGCGACCTGGATGCGAGGCCTACTCCACCCCATCAGGGCGCTCGCCGCAAGGAGCGCGACCGGGATCGAGAGGTTCTCCAGATGGCGGTAGGGGATGATCACCGCGCTCTGGGTGACGAATCCGAAGACCAGCGAGGCCAGGAAGACCAGCAAGATGCCCTGCGGCACGGCCCAGGGTTCCCTCCCGATCGTCCGGACGAGGCCGCTCGCCGTGAAGGAGAGGAGAAGCACGGGAGGCAGGAGGATCAGGAGGGCATTCGCGTCTAATCCGAACGCGTTGCCGAAGGGGCGCGGGAAGACGTTCACCGCCACGAAGCCGTACCCCAGGAGGAAGGCGAGGAGGAAGACGGACCGGGGACTTCGTCCGGCCGCGACGCGATGGACGATCCCGCGGATCCTCGCCGCGACCCGGGGGACGAGCACCGCGCTGCAGACGAGGGCCTCCAGGAACAGCCCCACGCCCACCGGGAAGGGCAGCCCGCTGACGAAGCGTACGTGATCGACAACGGGTGTCGCGACGAGACCCCAGTAGGCGAACGCCGCCGACGAGACGGCGCCGAGGAAGAGCAGGTCCCTCCGGAACTCCCGGTCGGAGGACCGCCCGAGAATCCGCCCGCCGAACGCCACTCCCGCCACGGACAGGAGGAACATGTAGGTGCTCAGGTGGTGGGACAGGAGGAGAAGCCCTGCACAGGCGACGAGCGGCCACGGACTTCCGCCGCGACGCCACCGCAAGAAGAGATAGAGGCTCGCGGTGAGGAAGAGATGGCCGGCGGTCATCGGCGCCGGGTGCGAGGTCTGGTAGATGTGGATCGGGTCGACGGCCAGGATCAAGGCGGCGAGGAGGGCGAACCGCCGGGAGCGGGACAGGTCCCTCCCGATCCCGTAGAGGAAGAGGACTGTCAGACCCCCAAGGACCCCGGCGAGCCGGGGCATGAGCCATACGAGGTCGGCTCCGGAGACCGCATGCACCGCTGCGCTGAAGAGATAGAACACGGGGAAGAACTGGTAGGACGTGCCCCAGCCATCGTAGGCGGGAAAGAGCTCGCCGGTCTCGAGCATGCGTTCCGTGAGGCCGAGGTAAATGCCGAAGTCGTTCCCCCACGCGCCGTTCATCCACGCGGGGATCTCGCGGAGGGCGATGGCGAGAATCACGACGGCGATCAGCGGGAGAGGATGGCGGCGGAGCCGCATCGCCAGGGCACGGAGCGACGACCAGGGCCGCCACACGAGGCCTGACTAAGGGGCCGGGCCGTCATGCCGTTTCTGGAACAAGACCGCGACGATCGTCGCCACCAAGGGTGAGGGAGGTGGACGTGCAGTCCACGCGCGCTACGTGACCCGGACACCGAGGCGGTACGCGAGCCTCTGCATCTCCTCGGCGGTGACCCAGGGAACCTCGAGGTACTCGAAGATGTCCCGATCCTTCATTCCGATCCGGCGTGCCTCCCGGACCCCCAGCTCGTACGCCTCGAGCTCCGTCGGCCGGTCGACGTACGCGAACCTCCGGTCGAAGAGTTCGAGACCGTCATGGAACTGCTTCACGTGGACGAGCTCGTGGAGGACGTCGAGGTACAGGACGCGCTCCTCCGACTTCCGGAGATGACCCTGCCCGAGCACGATGTGCCCATCGTCGTCGTCCACGTAGGCATAGAGGTCCTCGGGAGAGACCTCGAGAACACAGCCGTGGAGGAAGGTGCGGCGTTTGCGGGCGCTTGGGTAGAGGGTGGTGAGTGGGATAGAGCCCTCCAGACCGTGGAACACGTCGTCGAGGCGGTGCTTCTTCACGGTCGCGGTGCGGTCGAGGGTGAAGCCGTCCACGGTCGGGACCAACGCTGCGGGGTATTTCACCCTCGCGGCTCACTCTGATGAAGCGGGCGCGGAGACGACGGGCGGTTGGGGAATCGGTTTCGCGGGAGGTCGCACCTTGCGGATAACCTCGAACGTCTTCGGTCGCCGCCAGAGCGCGAAGAACGCCGGGAGCCCCTCAAGCACCCCAAGCAGGGGCGTGAGGGCCAGGCAGGCGAGGTGGAGGACCAGACGCGCCCTTCGGCTCTTCCCCAGATGCCGGAGGTTGTAGTGCAGCCCGAGCTGAATCTGAGAGAACCAGACCACGGTCGAGAACAACAGGAGGACCCCGATGAGCGGCGGGATGCGAATGAGCCCGACCCAACCCAGCGAACCGAGGAGGAACCCAGGGAATCCAAGAATCGCGGACGAAAGGAAGAGCCCCTTCATGATGCGCAGGGCTGGAGTGAAGTGGCGAAGGTTCCGCACCCCGCCGATGAACCACCGCTGTCGCTGTCGCATGGCGTCCCGCACAGAGAACGCGGGCTGTTCCAAGACCAAGCCACCATGCCAACCGAAGCCATCGGGACCGACATGGCGCCGCGCCTCGATCGCGAATCGCTCGTCCTCGCCCAGACACAAGGGGCCGTAGTCCCACCCCACGGCGGTTTCGACGTCACTCCGCACGAGGAGGTTCGATCCGTGGAACCAGAGCATCGGCCCGTCCTCGATCTGGTCGATGCAGAAGAGGCACCCACCGGCTCGACTAGACTCCATGAAGCTGGCCAGCCAGCTCCGGCCGAACTCGATCGGATAGTTGATTGGGCCCTCGGCGACGGGCTGACCTCCACGTCGAATGTAGTCGAGCATCGCCGCCACACACTGACGCGTGACACGCGACTCCTCGTCGAGGTGGAAGATCCAGAGAGAGTCGCTCGCTTTGGTTCGCACCAAGGAGTAGCAGAGCGCGCGAGCCTTGAACCGGGACGCGTTGGGGGTCCGGAACCCCTTGGGGACGACGTATGTCGTGGCTCGCGGATCGAAGACATCGGCGTCGTCCTCGGTGAACACATCCATCGTGTACGCGGTGAACCCCTCAGCGCTACAGGCGTCGACGACGCTCTGAAGCCCCGCGTTCACGAGCTCGGCCGTACCGCCGCGGGTCATGAACCGGAACAGCAGGCGGGGCTCCGGATTCCGGGTCCCGCGAGGGAGCGGGCGTTCATAATCCCTGACGTTCCGGAGACTGCGGACGACAATGAACGTGGTGATGACGAAAGGGAGCCAGCAAGCAATCGCCAGAACAGAGAGGATGAGAACGATGTCCATGGAGCCTCGTGACCGACCGCGCAGTTGCCCCGGCGGTGAAAAAGGTTTCGCTACCACCGACGACTTTTCAAGAAGGGCTCGAGCTAGCCCTGGATCTGTTCATCCACTGCGGAGTCTTAGGTTCTCCTCGAGCAAGTCTCTCGACGCGCGGCCGCGCGGGGCACCGGTAAAAGCGTCGGGCCTCAGAGGCCGCGGGCACCCTGCGGGGGCTCTTCGTCCTCGTGATCGGCGGTGTCATCGCCCTTGTCCTCGGATACCTCGTCGCCGCCCTCCTCGGCCTCCGCGTCGGCCTCCTCGGGGACCTCCGCAGGCTCCTCAACCTCGTCCGCCGAGCGCGCGTCCTCCTCCGCTTCCGCTTCGGGGTTGAGCACCTTCCTCTTTCGCCGCGGGGCCTGGAGTTTCACGGCACCTCCCCCGTATGCCCGGAATCCCCTCTCATCCGCATCCGCCTCGGCCTCCGCCGGCTCCGACGGCGGCCCGTGCTCCGCGCGCGCGATCATGTCCTCCATCCAAGCGTCCCCCTCGACCCCCGGGGTCCACCGCTCCTCCACGGGCGACGGGAGGTCCAACGGGATGGAGGCTGCCTCCTGCTGGATCCGCTCAGGTCCACCTCCGACAGGGGCGGGAACGCGCTCCTCGTCCTCGTCCCTTCGACGGCGGGCGATGAAGAAGAGGATGAACGTGGTCACCGCCACGAGCACGAGAAGCGGCCACCAGGAGGCCTCCCCGACCCGCGGAAGCGCCGCCGACCTTAGCTCCCATGCGTGATCCGTCATCATGTTCCCGGCGGCATCGCGCGCACCGGCGACGGTGATCTGGAGGACCCGCCCCGCGGGCACGTCGAGGCCGATCTCGAACACCAGGGTGTTGCCGGACCATGTGGCGGTGCCGTTCGCGAGCGTCCAGGTCCGATCGCCGTCCGTGAGGACCAGGGTGAGGGTGGCGGGGTCCACGGCCTCGCTGAACTCCACCTCGATGTGCAGCGTCCCGGGGAGGAACGTCCCCGACCCGGGGCTGACACGGATCACCGTGGGCGCGGATGCGTCATACCGCGTCGTCGCATCGGGTGTGAACGGGGCGGCCTCCTGGTTCCCCGCGCGGTCGAACCCGATGCTGAAGAAGTCGTAGCGGCCCTCCGTGGGGAACGCGTAGTTCACGGGTCCGGGGGCGAAGGAGCCGAGACGGACGAACGCCCCGGCGTCCCGGCGGACGAAGATGTCGACATGGTCGAGACCGCTTCCTCCCGAGTCCGTCGCGTTCACCGCCAACGGGATCGTCGCGGCCGTGGACCAAGGGGGGAGGGGCTGCACGGCGGTGACCGGGGGGACCTTGTCCACGACGTTGACGAGCGTGACGTTCGTGAGGCCGTTGTCCGAGGTCACGACGACGCTGGCCGAGCCCAACGCCAAGGCCGTCAGGTTCGCTTGGTGGACCCCGGGGGCCGTTTGCAGAAGATCCGAGAGCCCGAGGATCCCCGGTGCGCCGCCGAGGCTCCAGGTGGGGGACCACGACGTGTTGAGCCGCCCGAACGCGTCATAGCCCTTCGCGGTGAACATGCGCGACTCGCCGATGACCATCTCCACAGGCGTGGGCGGCACGAGGGCAAGGGAGACCATCGGACCCGAGGGGAGGATGAACAGGGAACTCTGGTTCGAGACCGCGCCCGAGCTCACGGTGATGTTGTCCAGACCTTCCACGGCGCCGGCGCGGTACACCGCCAGAAACCCTGCCGTCGCGTTCCCGCCGGAGGGCGTGACCGTGCTCCCGCGGGCGTCCGTCATCCCCCAGGTCGGCACCCACGTCCCGTTCAGGTTCCCCCAGGCGTCCCACCCCCGCGCGCGGTACGACGTCGCCGTCCCCGGATTGATGAGCAAGGGGCCGGGCCAGGGGTCGATGGTGATCTTCGCGAGGTCGCCGGCGAGGACCTCGACCTGGGTGAAGTTCGAGAACCCCAGGTACGAGACTGTGATGGTGTCCACGCCCGTGCTCGTGAAGGCGGTGTACGTGTTCGTGAACCCGACGAGCGCGTTCCCTGCCGAGGTCCCGAGCGCCCCATGGACCCCCACCAGGGTCCAGACCGCCGTCCACGTCTCGTTCACGTTCCCGTACTGGTCGTACCCGAAGGCCCGGAGGCCGAGGGAATCCGTCGCGTGCACGGGGGCCACCGGCGGCGGCAGGACGACGATCCGGAAGAACGGTCCGGGGACGAGGTCGATCGTCGTCGTCGCGGAGATGGTGCCGTTCAGGACCCGGATCAGGTCGAGGACACCCGGAGGCGAGGAGGGGCCGGCCCGGTACGTGGCGCTGAATCCCAACACCGCGTTGCCTCCCTGGAAGGTGATGCTGCCGAGAGGACCGCTCGACCACGTCGGCACCCAGGTGGTGTTCTGCGCGCCGCTGTCATCGTACCCGAGTGCGACGAAACTGACCGCGCCTCCGACGGCCACGGGGACCGGCCCCGGTCCGGGCCGGAGATCGATCCGGGCGAGGGGATCCCATCCGGGCGGGAGCACGATGAGGACCGCGCTGGAGTTCGAGACGCCGGGGAGCGTGGTGGCGGCAGAGACGTTGTCGTTCCCTGGGAAGACCCCCGCCGTGTAGAGCGCGGTGTACCCGAACGCCGCCGTACCCCCGTACGTGCCGAGGGTGCCGCGGCCATCCGTGGTTGTCCAGGTCGGCATGGACATCGTCGTGTTCCGGTTGCCCCAGGCGTCGTAGCCGATGGCGGTGTACGTCCGCGACGCGCTCGGCAGGAGGACCGTCGGGCCCGGCCACGGGGAGAGCGTCAGTACCGCGAGGGGACCGGGAAGGATCGTGACGAGCGTGCTGTTCCACAAGGCCGGCACACCGGAGGCGCTCACGTTGACGCCCGATACGCCGACGCCGATGCCGGCGGTGAAGACGACGGTGTACCCGGAGGCGGGGTCGCCGCCGAAGGAGCCGACGCTCCCGAGCAGGGTGAGGGCCGTCCAGACAGGGGTCCAGGTGATGTTCTGGTTTCCCCACGCATCATACGCGAGCGCGGCGAAGGCCAGGGACTGGGTCACTTCGATCAGGAAGGGGCCCGGCCACGGTGTGAGCTCGATTCGTGCGAGGGTGCCGGGGGACACCGCGATCGAGGTCTGGTTGGAGACGAGTCCGTCGGAGACGCGGATCGATCCGGCGCCAGGGACGGTGCCCGCGGTGTAGACGGCGGTGAAGCCGGAGGTCGCATTGCCCCCGGGGACGTAGGTCCCGAGCACGGAACTCCAGGTCGCGTTCCACGTCGTGTTCAGGTTGCCGAAGGCGTCGTAGCCGAAGGCGAGGAACGCGGCCGACTGGGTCGGCTGCAGCGCGATCGGGCCCGGCCAGGGCGAGAGGGTGATCACCGCCAGGGGTGCCGCGATGAGGGTGAGGTTGGCCGTGGCGTTCACCGTGCCGTTCGCGATCGTGAAGGCGTCCGCCGCGGGCAAGGGTCCGGCGGTGTAGAGGTACGTGAAGCCGGCGACCGCATCGCCTCCCGTGGGCAGCAACGCCCCGGCGGTGGGCGCGACCGAGATCGTGGCGTTCCACGACGTGTTCTGCTGCCCGTAGAGGTCGTACCCGAAGGCGGTGAAGCCCTGGACGGCCCCGAGCGAAAGGGTCACATTGTCCGGCGTGAGGACGATGCTCCAGAGCGGGAGCGGCACGACCGTGACGAGGGCGCTCGCGTTGACGCTGCCGTTGGAGACCGTCACGACGTACGCCCCTGGCAGGTTCCCGGCGGTGTAATTGGCGGTGAACCCGGCGATCGGGTCGCCGCTCAGGTTCCCCAGGAGCGCGGGCGGCGGCTCGGTGAGGGTCCAGTCCGGGGTCCACGTGTCGTTCTTCGAGCCGTCCTGGTTGTAGCCGATGGCGGTGAACGTCGCCCCGCCGTACTCCTGGAATGTCAACGGACCCGGGGGATCGAGGTCGATGAACGACAAGGGTGGCGGGGGCGCGGGAGGTTGTCTCAACGCCGACGCGAAGTAGATGTCCTCGTCGCCGCCGCGGTCGTCGTCCCAGATGGCGAAGAGCCGGGTGCTGTTCAGGTCCAGCTGGACGTTGCTTTGCGCCGCCGCGCCTGCCGCCGGGTCGTTCGGCTGCGTCTCGTTCTGCCAGGTGATGGCGGTGAAGGAGACCGCGTTCCACACGTCGAGCACGCTCACATCGCCCCAGGCCGCGAAGAGCGCGGTGTTGTCCCCGGTCAGCGAGGCCCCTTGCTGGTCCCCGACGAGATTCGCGTTGATCGTCACGTCATTGTCGGGTAGCCCGTCGCCCCAAGCGCTCCCGTTGAAGGACGAGGTCCGGATGTCCCAGTCCCCAGTCCGGCTGTCCTGCCACGCCGCGACAAGGAGGCCCAGGGCCCCCGTGAGGCGCGGGTTACGCTGGTCCGCCCCGGTGGTGTCGTCGCTCACGAGGATGTCGTTGTCGGGAACGCCGTCCCCACAGATCACCCCCACGCCATCCAGGGTGCAGGAAGTGTGGCGGATGTCGAAGTCCCCGGACCGGTCGTCCGAGTAGACGATGTGCACGACGCCTCCAAGGTCCACGTCCACCGCCGGGCGGAGTTGGAAGGCGGCGGCGGAATCGTCGTCGACGCGCACGCGGGCGCTCCAGGTCGCGCCGGCATCCAGGGAGTACGCTAGGAAGAGGTCCGGGTCGATCCCGCCATAGTCCTCCCAGGCGACGACGAACGTCCCGTTCGGGAGGACGCCCACGGAGGGCCAGTCCTGGAACCCGAGGCCCACCGAGTTCACACGAGTGTCCGTATCATCCATCTCCCCGTTGCCCCAGGTGACCCCGCCGTCCACCGAGGAAGAGAAGAAGATGTCCGACCCGACGACGCGTGTGTCCCGCCACGCCACTCCGATGACGCCGCCCAGGGAGACCGCGAGCGAGGGCCGGTTCCGGAATCCCGCCGGCGCGTCGTCGATGCGGAGGTCGTTCGAGTTGAGGAGCCCGTCGCCCCAGGTGAGGCCGCCGTCCGCGGACGAGGAGAAGAAGATCCCCGGCGAGACGGCCCCGAGGCGGTTGTCCTCCCAGACCGCGAACAGGTCCGCGCCGTGGCTGGCGATCTGCGGGCTGCGCTGCTGGCCCGGAACGGGCGTGCCCCAGCCGGCCGCGACCACATCGCGATTGTCGAGGCGCCCGTTCCCCCATCCCATCCCGTTGAAGCAGGAGAAGCGGACGTCGTAGTTGCCCTCGCGGTCGTCCTCCCAGGCGGCGCACGCCAGCGCCCCCGCCGCCGCGAGTTCCACCTCGCCTTGGTCCGCCGCCGACCAAGTCGGGTCGTCGTTCACGCGCACGTCGTTCGCGTTCGGCAGGCCGTCGCCCCAGAGGGCGCCGTCCACCGATGTCGAGGAGAGGATGTCGAAGTCACCGTTCCGCCCGTCGCGCCACGCAGCGTGGACGAGCCCACCGCCGACCGCGATGGAGGGGGAGAACGACAGCCCCACGGCGTCGTTCACCTGCGGGTCGTTCCCGTTCAGCACGCCGTCGCCCCACGTCGCGCCCGCATCGGTCGACACGGAGGAGAAGACGTCGTCAGCCCCGTTCCGTTGGTCCATCCACACGAGGTAGACCGTGCTCCCCGTCACCGCCACGCTCGGCCGGTCCTGATAGTGGTTCCCGCTGTCATCGTTCACCTGGAGGTTGAGCGACCAGGTCGCGCCGCCATCGCCGGACCGCGAGAAGAAGATCTCGTCGCCGCTCTGTCGGCGGTCGCGCCAGGCCGCATAGAGGCCGCCGGTCTCGTTCACCGCCAGGGACGGGTTCGCCTGAGGGGCGTTTCCCACGTCGTCGTTCACGAGGACGTCCGGGCCCCACGAGGCGCCGCCGTCCCCGCTCCCGTCGAAGTAGATGTCGGGATGCGTGCGTCGCGTGTCCGTCCACATCACGAACACCGCGTTGGCCCCGAACGCGCGCACGACCGGCTCGGTCTCGATGTCATTGATGATGCCGGGGTTGTCGTTCACGATCGCATCGTTCATGTTCTGGAGGCCGTCGCCCCAGGTGAAGCCGCCATCATAGGAGGCGGAGAAGTAGATCTCGGCGTCGCTCGTCCGTTGGCGGTAATCCTCCCAGGCCACGTAGACCGCTCCCCCGGAGCCGACCGCGACGGACGGGTTCGTCTGGAAGGCGGTTGTCGTGTCGTCATCCACTTTGGCGCGGTCCGGGAAGGTCAGGCCGCCGTCCGAGGAGCGGGCGATGTAGATGTCCCCCATATCCGTGGCCGTGACCTCCACGTACGCGACGTACACAAGGCCTCCCGGCCCGAGGGCCACCGCCGGGGACCGCTGGTCCGTGCCGTCGAAGAGGGAATCGTCGACGCGGATGTCCGGGATTCCGAAGACCTCGGCGCCGGCAGGGGCGGGGAACCGGAAGATCGGCACGACCACGGCCAGGGCCAGGGCCAACACCACGATGCGCGACGGGGAAAGCGTACGCTTGATTGCCATCTCCCCCGGAGGCCAGGCTCCAGAGGCCCGTTCCACTCTATATAGGGCTTGTGGTGCGGATATCCTGGGCCGGAACGGCGATTCCACTTCCTGAGAACAGGGTCACGCGCGCTTCGCTGGATAGACCGCGAGGAACACGACGGCGAGGATCACCAGAGCAAGGACGATGACGATCCACGGGGCCACCGGCGCGGGTGGGGTCGGGACCACCGGGATCTCCTGGGTCAAGAACGCGTGCGTGTAGTTCGCCGTGAGGGCGTTGCCGGCCAAATCGGTCATGGCGGTGGTCAGGACGAGCGTGTAGTTCGATTCCCACTCCAGGTGCGTCTCCGGGGCGAGCGAAATCGCGAGCAGCGTCCCGCTCTCGTTCCACGAGGAGACGGTGGCGATCTCTGCGGCCCCGAGAATCAAGTGCGTCGCGTTCTCGACGCTCGTGTTCATCGCCTCGCTGAAGCGCACGTGGAACACCCGTTCTTCGACCAGGACCGGGGCCGCAGGCTCGACGGACAGGATCTCCGGCGGGGTCGTGTCGAGAGGCCCGTGAAAGGCTTCCCCGGCGAGGACCCCGGGGAGGGCCAGCAGGGAGACCGTGACCACGAGCGCGGCGACGATAGAGAGTGTCCGCATGGTCTGCTGGTCGCCGAGAGTGAGGCCGTATTTCTATCTTGCGCGACTCACTTCTTCTTGGGGACAGGGCGAAGGAGCCGCCGGAGCCCGTGCCCATTTCCGTTGCCGTTCACCGGCTCGCCCGGAGTTGCTGCGGCGTCGCTCCCCGGCGTCGTCCCCTGCGCGGCTCCCGGAGCCGCGGCGTTTTCGTCGCTCGTGCTCTCCGTGGCGGGATCTTCCGGGTCTGTTCCGGTCGTACGGCGTACCTTGGGGCTCCTCCGGTGTTCACCGTCGTGTTCGCGCCGCCGGCGCGTCCAGAGGATGATGAGGAAGGTGACCAGGACCAGGAACAGCGCGAGGACAGCCATCAGGGGCCCGAGGAACGGCGAACCGCTGACGATGCCAGTGCCCCGGGTCGACCCGGCGGTCTGGAAGGAGACCACCGCGAGGTCGGTCATCGGGTTCCCCGCGAGGTCCCGCGAGACTCCTGGCGTCAGGCTGATCGTGATCGTCGCGCCTCCCGGGAGCGGGACCACGGGAGTGAACGTGGCGGTCCCGCCGGCCAGGCTCCACACCCCTGGAACGCTTGCCCCGTCTGCGACGACAAGCGCCGCGGTCTGGAGGGAAGTGAGGTCCACCGGCTCGGAGAAGATGAGACGGATCGGCTGCTCCACCGGCACGTCGCTCGCCCCCGCCGTGGGGGAACTGCCCAGGAAATGCGGCGCGGTGGCGTCGATCGTGACGAACGCATCGGGCGTCGCCGGCGCGGCCTCGAGGTTCCCCGCATTGTCGCGGGCGCGCGTATAGAACTCGTAGAGCCCGTCCTGCCCGGCGGTGAAGGCCACCGGATCGGTCGATGTCCCGGACATCGTGGCGTAGAGGACCCACGCGTTCCCATCGAACCGGTACCAGAGCTCCACGTTCAGGAGGCCGCTGCCACCCTCGTCGCTCGCCACGTACGGGACGGAGAAGGCGCGGGTGGTCAGGAGCGTCGGGAGTGGCCCGGCGGCGGAGATCGGAGGGATGTCGATGTGGTCCACCTCCACCGTGTCCTCCACGGTTGTGAGGGAGTCGCGCGCGGTGAGAACGCCGAGCCCGACGGTCGTGCGCGTGATCACGGCGCGATGCTCCCCGGGGGAGACCTCGCGGATGGAGGAGAGCACGCCGACGGCGGGCGTGAGGTTCCAGGAGGGCGTCCACGTCGTGTTTAGGACATCGCTCGCATCGTAGCCCTTGGCGGTGAACTCCAGGCTGCCGGCGATCTCGAGGTAGACGAGGGTGCCGGGGGTGATCTCGACACGGGAGAGGGGACCGGAGATGGCGATCTGCATCGCCGTCCGGTTCGAGACCGACGAGGCACCGACCGCGGAGACGACCACATTGTCGGGGCCAGGCGTCGGCCCGGCAACGTACGTCGCCGTGAAGCCCGTGGCCGCGCTTCCTCCGAGGTTCCCGAGGCTCCCGGCGGCGTCCGTCGTGCTCCAGACCGGCAGCCAGGAGGTGTTCAGGTTGTGCGAGGCATCGAACCCGAGGGCGCTGACCGCCACCGTGTCCCCGGGGTTCACGATCGTGGGCCCGGGCCATGGAGAGATCTCCAGGGAGGCGAGCGGACCCGCCCGGGCGGTGTTGTGGACGGCCGCCTGGCCCGACTTCGCGGATTTCGAGACAAGGACAGTGTCGTCCCCGGCGATTGTGGCGGTGTACACAGCGGTGAACCCGGACGACGCCGTCCCTCCGAAGCTGCCGAGGGTACCGAGTCCGGAACCGGAACTCCAGCCGGCGGGCGACCAGGTCGTGTTGAGATGGTCCCAGGCATCGAAGGCCTGGGCGCTGAACGTCTGCGCGGAGCCGATGTTCAAGGTGATCGACGCCGGGGTCACCGTGATGTGGTCCAGCGGACCCGACTCGACGATGAGCCCCGAGACGCCCGACACGCTGGAGACGCCCGCGGCGGTCACTGTGAGGGTGGCGCTGCCGAGCCCGGTGGCGGCGGTGAACGTCCACCGCCAGCCGTTCGAGGCGTCCCATGTCGAATTGCTCATCGTCCCTACGGCCGCGTCGAGGCTCGGAAGGCCGACCCAGCTGAGGTTCAGGTTTCCCTGGATGTCCCACGCGTGCGCCAGGAGGTCCCGGGTCTGGAGGGGCTGCAGGATCACCGCCACCGGGGAAACGACGATCGTCACGATCGGACCTGGCCGCAAGGTGATCGCGGTGGTGTTCTCGATCGGGCCCGAGAGGACCCGGACCTGGCCCAGACCGGAGATGGTCCCCGCCTGGAATGTGGCGGTGAACCCGACGGTCGCGTCTCCGCCGTTGCCCATGAGCGTCCCACCGGAGACAGACCAGCTCGGCACCCAGCTGACGTTCTGGTTCCCGGACTGGCTGAACCCGATGGCGGTAAAGACAGCGGAGGTGCCCACCTGCATGCTGAACGGGTCTGCGGGGACCAGCTCAATGCGGACGAGGGGATCGGGTGGCGGGGAGGCCACGACGGTGATCGCGGTGGAATCGGTGATGGCCGTGCCGTTGATGACCACCGTGACATTCTCCACCCCGGGCGTCATCCGCGCCGTGTAGGCTGCTGTGTAGCCGCTCGCCCCGGTGCCCCCGGTCGGGGTGATCGTGCCGGGGCCATCGACGGACCACACCGGGGACCAGAGGGGGACAATATTGTCCTGCGCATCGTAGGCGCGCGCGTTGAAGGAAAGCGTAGCCCCCGGGGCCTGGTCCGCCACCGTGGCCGGGAAGAGGGCGACGCGGGTCGCAGGCCCCGTGATGACGTGGACCGCCGTCTTGTTGGACTTCCCACCGCCATTGACCGTGACGTTCTCCCAGCCCAGGTTGTTCCTAGGGGCCGAATAGGTGACCTGCCAGACCTTCGCCGTGCCATCCCACACTGGTGGGGACGACAGGGTGCCCCGTCCGTTCTGGAGCGACCATGACGAGGTCCAGCTCGTGTTGACGGAGGTATCGTCATTGTACCCTTTGGCGGTGAACGGCACGGTGGCGAGGGGGAGCACGTTGAGGGGCCCGCTCGGGAGGATCACGATGCGGGTGAGGACCCGCGCGGCGCACCACCCAGGTCCGCCGGTCCGGAATCCGGAGCTCCAGGGAGTGACGAGGGTCAGGCCGGGCGTGGAAGAGTCACGGGCGCTCGTGGACACCGCCACGGTGTAGTTCGTGCAGGGCAGGAGATCCGCGGGCGGATTGAAGACCATCACGCTGTTCCCGCCACTCCAGGAGAATGCTCCCGAGACGGGTGCCCCTGAGTCCGCATTCACGAGCGTGAAGGCCCCCTGCGCGGACAGGACGTTCATGGTCTCGTTGAAGGTAACGCGGACGTCCGAGTTCTGCGGGACGCTCACGCTCGCGTTGGACGGATTCACCGCGGAGATCGCGGGCGGGCTGCAGTCGATCGCGAACACGGAGTTGCTGGCGTCCCCGCCCTTGAGTCCGGAGGGATCCTGCGCGGTCCCCCGGATCAAGGCCGAGGTGGTAGGGGGGCAAGTGACCATCCAGGGGAACCCGGTGCTGAGGGCCGTAGTGGCGCCGGGGAGCGGAATCCAGTTCAGCCCGTTGTCCCGTGAAATCTCGAAGGTCACATTGACGCTGGCGGGCGGATCGTCCGGGTCGCCCGCGCTGAACATGATACCCTGATTCGTGTTCCCGGAGAGCCGCTCGCCGCCGTTTGGCCAGGTCACCGTGATGGTCGGCGGCTGGTTGACCGGCGCGCTGTTGATCGTGAGAGTGATCTGGCTGAAGGGACCCCAGACGGTCGTCTGCGCGTGCACGTTGAGAGGATAGGACCCGGGCGCCCAGCCCGCGATCTGGACGTCCGACTGGATGTCCTCAGTGGCCTCGTCGTAAAGCCCGTCGGTCGCATTCGTGGGAATCCCGGAACCTGCTGGCCCCGGCGGCCCCGGGAAGTACTCGGCGGCGGTGATCACATCGACCATGGAGGTCGTGCTCGCGACACCACTGAGGTGCGTGGAGAAATCCGTCCCCTGCACGGCGGGGTTCGGATTCAGCTGGAGGCTCGTGACCGACGGGCCGCCGCCTGAGGAAGGAGCTTCCACCTGGAGGGTTTGAAGACAGACGTCCTGGGCGGGTGGGGCCGGGCCCTCGGTCCCTGCTCCCCAATATCCTCCAGAGTCCATTCCGTGGCTGCGGAAGTCGTAATTCCCGGGCGCCCAGGTGCTCACGTCGAGCCCGTTCCGCTGGGCGGTCAGGACGGACACTGACCCAAAGGGGGGAGAGTTGGTCCAACCCCGCCGTCCCGAGCCGTTCTGGATGGGGAGCGGATCTGGAGGAGTGACGAAGTACTCCGCGTCCGAGATGTTCGATCCGCCGCGCAGCGTGTCGTCATAGTTGAACGAAAGGTCCACGATGTACCCGTTCATCTGGTTCGCGGGATTCGGGACGACGGAGATAGCGGTGCATTCAGGCCCCTGGGTGTCCGGTCCGGGACCCGCGGTCACAACGACAGGCAAGGTGCAGTCCTTCACAGACCACTCCGTGACGCTCCCCGAGGGACTTTGCCCCCACGCGCGCAGGCAGATCATGTAGTTCCCCGGGCCCATCCCCACCGACTGCGGCGAGCCTAGCCATCGGAAGGAGAACAGGCACCCGAGGTTTGGCTGTGTGTTCATGAGGTGCCCGTTTCCAGGGCCCGGGTCCGTAGGATCGAGCCACCACTCGGCTCCATCGACGCGGCAGTTCGGCGGGGGTGCGTCGGCGCTATCGTCCCACGTCGCGTCTATCGTCAACGCCACGGTCTCTGGAACGATGGGAGGGGTCGCCGATCTCGAACTGATCACGGGTGGGGTCGCGAGGACGCCTCCCGCGAGGAGTGCGGCGGTTAGGACGACGGCAGCCACGAAAAGCGTCGAACGGTAGGGCGACATGGGGACCACGCGCGGTCGTTCCCCTGGGTGATAACGGCCCTCTGGGGTCCCGACCTGCGATGCCGTTCCCCACGGGGTCGATAATCCTATTCTCCCGAGTCTCGGACCAGGAAACGAACGGCCGGAAGGCCGAAGTAGCCGACATCGCATCCCCCGTCGGTCACCGGGGGCCTTTCGATGTGCCGGATGCTCGGGATAGCCAGCCGCGTCCCGATTCCCGCCGCCGTCCTCTTGGAGTTCCGGGCTCTGTCCCGGGTCGGGAAAGTGCCCGCCGATTTCGGCTGCGGACCCGCGGCCAAGTCGGGCCATCCCGATGGCTGGGGGATCGCCGCCACTTCGGCGGCGACAGAGGTCTACCGCCGATCGGGACTGGACGCCGCCACGGATGCAGGCTACGAGAAGGCGGTGAGGGAAGTCGCGCTCCTCCCGGCCCCGGTCATCGCCGTGGCGCACGTGCGCCGCGTCCTCGACCCCGACCTCGTCGGGGAGACGCATTCAATGCCCTTCCGGCGGGAGTCCGGGGGGTCCGTCCACTACTTCGCCTGGGACGGGTCGATCGAGAAGTACGGTGTGGGCGACGGCGGGACTGACGCCCGATGGGTATGGGAGGCGTTCGCCGAGCTCGCCTCACCGTACACACCTCCCGCGCTCACGAGCACACTCGCCGCCAGAAGGGACGCGGCCCAGAAGGCGTTCCCCCGCCGCCTCTCTTCGCTCACCGCTATCGTCACCGATGGGCACACGTTGCTCGCGCACCGCGACGGCGGGACTTGCCCGCTGTATTTCACGCTCCACCTCGGAACCTCGAAGGACATGAGCCTCATCTCCTCGCAGGTGCTCGATGCCGTCCCCGCCAGATGGCGGCTCCTCCGGAACGGGGAGTCCGTGGCGGTTACCGCGCCGGCCCCGAAATGACCGTTCCACAGGAAACCCCGGGGTCCGATTTACCCGAATCGCGCGAAGGATTCTTATAGCGTCGGGGTTAGTGCGGCACTCGCACGCGGGGGCGGAGTATGCGGGAGGTCGAAGTCGTCACCCAGTGTCCCGAATGCAGGGCCGGTCACCTGGTTCGAGACTATGAACGCGCCGAGATTGTCTGCGAAAGCTGTGGGCTCGTTTTGGACGAAGCCCTGATCGACGCCGGCCCGGAGTGGCGGGCGTTCGACGCGGAGCAACGGGAGAGCCGTGAACGCTCCGGGCCGCCGAGCAGCATCATGGCGCATGACAAGGGCCTGAGCACCAGCATCGGCTGGCGCAACAAGGACGCCTTCGGGAAGCAGATCCCGCACAAGTCACGCGCGCAGATCTACCGCCTGCGCAAGTGGCAACATCGTATCCGGACGAGCAAGTCCGGAGAGCGGTCGCTCGCCCAGGGCCTCACGGAGATCAACACGATGGCCTCGAAGATGGGGCTTCCCCGCCACGTGCGCGAGAGCGCGGCGGTGTTGTACCGCAAGGCCAGCACGAAGAACCTCGTGCGCGGCCGGTCGATCGACGAGGTCGTCGCCGCCACGCTCTACGCCGCCTGCCGCCAATGCGACGTCCCGCGCACCCTCGACGAGATCGCGGGCAAGTCGAACGTGGACCGCAAGAGCATCGGACGGACGTACCGCACGCTCGTGCGCGAGATCGGCCTCCACCTCATGCCGCAGTCCCCCCGGGACTACCTCGCGCGCTTCTGCAACCGCCTCGAGCTCGACATGGACGTCCTCCGGAAAGCGAAGGACATCCTCGACAAGATCGAGGAGCAGGAACTGGCCACCGGGGTCGCCCCCAGTGGCGTCGCGGCGGCGACCATCTACATCGCCGCCATCCTCTGCCACAAGCGCTGCACGCAGAAAGAGGTCGCTGAGGTCGCGGGCGTGACCGAGGTCACGATCCGCAACCGGTACAAGAAGATCACCGCCGTCCTCGGCATCCCCGCGTGACGCGACCCGGGATCACAACCGGTCCTTCAGGCTGAGGAGGACGAGCAGCGCAATGCGCGTCTGGGAGTCCATCGAGTCGACGCGGCTGCGGAAGAACTCCTGGTCGTAGTCCGAGGTCGCCCGGAGTTCGTCCAGCAGGCGGCACAGCATCGCCACACGCTCGTCAAGCACGCGGAGGCGGTCCTCGATCTCCAAGAACGGATTCCCGCGCCGGACGCGTTCGTTCGGGTGCGGTCCCGTACCAATTCCCGCCAACGGTTCAGGGCCGCCGATGACGGTGGGGCCGGCAGTCCCTGCGCCGACGTCGTTCCCCTGCCCGTTCCACCATGCGCGAAAGTCCAATCCGTCCTCCGCCATCCCCGACTCCCCGCATTCCCTGTGTGCGGGGAAGGTCATCCCGACATTGGTTCGTTACTGATACCGAGAAGCGGAGCAGGAACCCTTCCGGGTCGAGGCGCCGGCCAAACCTTTAAAGACCCCATGAGGTTCGAGGCCCCCCGCCGCCGGTGACCATGGCCCAGACCCTCTCCAAAGGAGACATCGCGTACATCGAGTACGACCTCTGGCTCTCGCAGCCGGACGGCTCCTGGAAGCTCCGCGAGACCACCTCCGAGGAGCTCGCGAAGAAGGAGGGAGTCCATGAGGAGAAGCGCGTCTACACCGCCATCCCCGTGATCGTCGGTGCCGACCGCCTCATGAAGGGCTTCGAGGAGGCCTTGCACGGCACCGAGGTCGGCTCCGAGAAGGAGGTCACGATGAAGGCCGACAAGGGCGCGGGAGAGCGCGACGCGAAGCTCGTCCAGCTGCACTCGCTCCGCGAGTTCCTGAAGAACGAGATCGACCCGCATGTCGGCATGGAGGTCAATCTCAGCGGCCGCCGGGGGTACGTCACCGCGGTGACCGCGGGTCGGGTCCGCGTAGACTACAACAACCCTCTGGCGGGCCGCTCCCTGAAGTACCATTACAAGGTCCTCCGTATCGCGTCGACCCCGGAGGAGCGCGTCAAGGCGATCCTCGACCTGGACTATGGCTTGGAGGAGTCTTTCGGCATCGCGCTCGAGAACGAGGAGGCGGACATCCGCCTCCCCGGCGTCTGCAAGACGGACGAGAAATGGTTCATCTCCAAGTTCCGCGTCGTCGCGGACCTGCGCCAGCATGCGGGGATCAAGAAGGTGCGGCTCGTCGAGGAGTACGAGGAGAAGGGGCTCGAGGCCGAGAAGCCCGGGGCCAGCGCGACGGTCGAGACGACGTCGCACGTCCACGGGGAGAAGGAGGCGCCGGCCGAGAAGGCCGAGACCCCCGCCGAAGCCCCGGCAGCGCCCGCCACCGAGGACGTCAAGCCGCGCAGGCGAAAGGCGAAGGCGGAGAAGGCCCCCGAGGAACTCTAGGCGGCAAGCCTATACCCGGGCCCTCCCCTTCGCGGGATCGTGGACGCGTGGCCTAGTTCGGATAGGGCACTGGTCTCCTAAGCCGGGGGTCGGGGGTTCAAATCCCCCCGCGTCCGCTCCCTCTTTCCGCGTTGGGCCTCGGCCGAAGCGGGTCAACCCACTACGTACGGGCGCGTCGTAGGAGTTCCTCGGCAGCGGCCCTCGGGTCCTGCTTCCTCGACGCGATGCGTTCCACGGCGGCGGTCCAGTAGCGATCCGCAGGTCCCCGGACGCGGTGTCGCACAGTGGCCGCCAGGGCATCGGAGAGCTCCGCCTCCGCCCGTTGCCTCTCCTTCACCGCCAAACGACCGCTGGAGGCCAGGTGCTCCCAATGGCGGTCGATGGCCTCGGCGACCTTCTCCACGCCCTTCCCCTCCAAGGCGCTCGTCGTCAGAACGGGGGACATCCATCCGTCCCGCGGTTCGATCATGGCAGCGAGGTTCGCCGCTACGGCTCCCGCCCCTTCGAGGTCCCCCTTGTTCACGACGTACACGTCGCCGATCTCCAGGATCCCCGCCTTGAGCGCCTGCATGGAGTCGCCCGCCGCCGGCATCTCCACGACGACGACCGTGTGCGCGAGGTTGGCGATCTCCACCTCGGACTGCCCGGCACCGACCGTCTCGATGATCACAGTGTCCATGCCAAGCGCCTCGACGACCTTGGCGGCGTCGTAGGTCGCGAGCGCGATCCCGCCGAGGTGCCCGCGCGTCGCCATCGAGCGGATGTAGACGCCCTTGTCCCGGGAGATCTCGGTCATGCGCACGCGGTCCCCGAGGACGGCGCCTCCGGTGAAGGGCGAGGACGGGTCTACCGCCAACACCCCGACCTTTCGCCGTTGCTTCCTCCAGTACGCGACGAGCCGGTTCACGAGCGTCGACTTCCCCGCGCCGGGCGGGCCGGTCACGCCGACGAGGTGCGCCTTCCCGGTCCGGCGGTAGAGTTTCGCGACGAGGGCGTCCGCCGCGGCCTCCCGGTCTTCGATGAGGGAGATGAGCTTCGCGGCCGCCTGGATGTCGCCCTTCAGGACCCGGGCCGCGAGGTCCATTCACTTCCCCGCGGCGGTCGTGAAGAACGTCACGATGTCCTTCAGCGTCGTGCCCGGCCCGAAGATCTCGCGGATTCCCGCCTTCTTCAGCTTCGGGATGTCCTCCGGCGGGATGATGCCGCCACCAGCGACCACGATGTCCCCGGCCTTCCGTTTCTTCAGGAGCTGGACGACGCGCGGCATGAGGACCATGTGCGCCCCGCTGAGGATGCTGAGCCCGATGGCATCGACGTCCTCCTGAATCGCCGCCTCCACGATGTCCTCCGGGGTCTGGCGCAGGCCCGTGTAGATGACCTCCATCCCGGCGTCGCGGAGGGCACGGGCGATCACCTTAGCGCCCCGGTCATGCCCGTCGAGACCGGGTTTCGCGATGAGAACGCGGATCTTCTTGGGCATCGATCCCGGCAACAAGGCCCAGGGTTAAAAGCGTTGAGTGAACCGGCGGGTGACTATCGGTCGCGTAGTGCCCAGGCTCCGAGGAGCACCGCGACAATCACGATGCTGCCCAGCAAGAGAACGACAATCTCAAGCGCTCCCGGGATCCACTGGCTCGAATACAAGGCCGTTACAACGGTGAGCGCCATGTTCACCAGATTCACGGCCGCCAAGACGATGACGAGGACCTGCGTACGTTTCATCCTGACGTATAGGGCCCGGACGAGCACATCGAGGCTAGGAAGCGGGTAGGCCGGTAGCAGGGCAGGCGGGGGAGATGGTGTGGGAGCCTGCGGTGGAGCTGGCACGATCTGGTTCTGGATGAGGCCGGTTGGGCCGGCGTGGGCGGCCGCCTGTGCGTGAGCCTCCAGTTTCTCGGACTCGGGGAACGGTACCTCCCAGCCGCAGGAACACTTGACCGTGATGACGCCTTTCGTCCCCTTGATCTCAACGATGTGGCGGTCGGGAGGCATCCGACCCCGATGTCTCTCACCGTAGAAACGTTTTCGCTCGAAAGAGGCGGATCTGAGTCGCTAGTAGAGGGTCGGCTCTTCCCACGTGCCGAAGACACCGCGTAGGACGTCACAAATCTCCCCGAGCGTCGCCTCCGCCTTCACCGCGTCGAGGATGCGGGGCATCGTGTTCGCCTTCCCTTTGGCGGCGTCCTCGAGACCCTCGAGCGCCACCTTCCATTTCTTCCCGTCCCGCGAGCTGCGAATCTTCTTCAGCCGGGCGAGTTGGCGGTTGAACGCCTCTTTCGAAATGCGGAGAGGTTCGACCTCCGGCTCGTCCTCGAGGACGAAATCGTTCACGCCGACGATGGTGCGCTCCTTGTCCTCGACCTCCTTCTGGTAACGGTAGGCGGAGTTCGCGATCTCCTGCTGGAACCAGCCCTTCTTGATGGCGGGGATCGTGCCTCCTTGCGCCTTGATCCGCGCGAAGGTCTGGTACGCCTCCTCCTCTAGGGTGTCGGTGAGCGACTCCAGGTAGTATGAGCCGCCGAGCGGGTCGATGATGTTCGCGACGCCGGTCTCGTGCGCGAGGACCTGCTGGGTGCGCAGCGCGACGCGTACCGCCTTCTCGTTCGGCACTTGGTAGGCCTCGTCGTAGGAGTTGGTGTGCAACGACTGCGTGCCGCCGAGGATGCCCGCTAGCGCTTGATAGGCCGTCCGGACGATGTTCACCTCGGGCTGCTGCTTCGTGAGGGACACGCCGGCGGTCTGCGTGTGGAACCGGAGCCACCAGGAGCGCTCGTTCTTCGCGCCAAAGGTCTCGCGCATCTCGCGCGCCCAGATCCGCCGCGCCGCGCGGAACTTCGCGATCTCCTCGAAGAGGTCGTTGTGCGAGTTGAAGAAGAAGGAGAGGCGGGGCGCGAACTCATCGATCTTGAGTCCGCGGTCCAGCGCCCACCGCACGTACTCCAGGCCGTTGTTCAGGGTGAACGCCAGCTCCTGGGACGCCGTCGCCCCGGCCTCGCGGATGTGGTAGCCGCTGATCGAGACCGTGTTCCACTGCGGCACCTTCTTCGTCCCGAACTCGAACGTGTCCACCACCAGTCGCATCGAGGGCTCTGGCGGGAAGATCCATTCCTTCTGCGCCTGGTACTCCTTCAGGATGTCGTTCTGGATCGTGCCGCGAAGGCGGTTGGCGGCGACGCCTTTCCGTTCCGCCATCGCGATGTACATCGCCCAGAGGACCGAGGCGGGCGAGTTGATGGTCATCGACGTGGACACGACCCCGGGGTCGATCCCGTTGAAGAGGATCTCCATGTCCTTCAGGGAGGAGACCGCAACGCCGCACGTCCCGAACTCGCCCTCCGCCTCGTCATCGTCCGTGTCGTAGCCGTAGAGGGTCGGCATGTCGAACGCGACGGAGAGCCCCGTCTCGCCGTGCCCGATGAGATACTGGAACCGCGCGTTCGTGTCCTCGGCGCTGCCGAAGCCCGCGAACATCCGCATCGTCCAAAGGCGCCCGCGGTACATCGTGGGGTGGACGCCGCGGGTGAACGGATACTCGCCCGGCGCTCCGAGGCGCGTCTTGGGGTCCCACCCGTCGAGGTCCAGCGGGGTGTATAGCCGGTTCACCTCGCGCGACGAGGTCGTGATGAACTTCTTCTGGCGCTCGGGCTGCTTCTCCAGCGTCTTGCGCAGGGTGCCCTCCTCCCACTTCTGAACACGCCGCTTCAACGCGCGGTCACTCCGAGCCGACTGCGCCACGGGCGCGCAACCCTCCCGGGACTCAAATCCCTTTGCGTCAGAAGGGCTCGGCCGGTACCGGCCGCGTCAGCAGGGCGTGGCTGAGGTGCTCGAACGCGTCCTCGATGTGCTCGCCGGTCCGTGCGGAGGTCGCAAGGGCGGTCGCGCCGAAGTGGCGCCCAATCGCCTCCAGGTCTTCCGGTTGGACCCGAACCTTCTCGCCGAGGTCTGCCTTGTTCCCGAGGACCACGACCGGCACGGCCCCGCACGCATCGCGCAGCTCGTCGATCCACCCGTAGAGCGCTCGCAGGGTCTCGGGACGCGTGAGGTCGCACACCGCCACCACGCCGCGGGCGTGCTGGAAGTATGCCTCCCGGAACAGCCGGAGGAACCGGTGGTCTCCCACGATGTCGTACACCAGGCAGCGCAGCTCGACGGCGTCCCCGCCGTTCTCCAGCTCGACGGTCTTCTTCGACACGGACGTCCCGATGGTCCGCTTGTACGCCTCGCTGAACTTCCCGTCGACGAACCGCCGGATCGTGCTCGTCTTCCCAACGCCCTCCTCCCCGACCAGGCAGATCTTGACCTTGAAGACGCGGCGGACGAGGGCGGCGCTCGGGGGCACGCCGGGACCGCTGGCTGGAGGCGGCATGAAGCTGCCGCGGCGCTTCTCCTGCGTGATAACTAGGCGGGCTGGAACCCGAGGATGTCCGTGATCTTCCCCGTGCGCTCGGGGGCCGGGCGGATGACAGGGCGCAGCCGGAGGCCCGTCCGCACCTTCTCCGGGGTGGAGAGGACGCGGTGGACGAACCCGCCCTCGACGCCCTCGAACCGCACGAGGGCCCAGACCTCGGGCTGCGGGAGGCGGCGGCCTTCGAGGTCGAGGCGCGCGACGGTGAACGACTCCACGAGCGCCGTCGGCGGGGCCTGCCCCCACCGCTTCACCGGGGTCAGGCAGCGCTCGCAGTAGATCCGCGGCGGGAGGAACTCGATGCCGCACCGCTCGCACTGCGCGGTGACCAGCGTGCCGTCCTTGCGAAGCGCGCGGAAGAAGCGCTCCCCCGCGATCCCGGCGGTGTAGATGTAGTCCGCCTCCATGTCCCCGTCCCAGTGGCGGAGACGGCGGGCGTCGCCGGTCTTCTCGAGGAAGGTCACTTCGACCCCCCCTGGACCGGCCGCCAGTACTCGATGTCGAGCACGGAGCCGACCCGTTGCTCGGGGGGCCGCCATTTGGCCTCGACCTTCATGCCGATATGGATGCTCTCCTTGGTGACCTCACCGAAGTAGTGCATCATCCCCATGAGGGGAGAGGCGCCGTCGACGCTCACGACGCCGACGAAGATCGGTTCCGTGATGCGCTTCGCATCGCGGTCCAGGTACGAGATGGAGAAGGTCTCGATCCTCCCGGTGTCCTTCACCGGCACCCACTCGTCCGTCGGTCGGAAGCACTGCTCGCAGAACATCCGCGGCGGGAAGAGCGTGCGCGCGCAGGCGTGGCACTTCCTCGCGATGAGCCGCCCGGCCTGCATCTCCTCGAGGAACCGGGACATCGCCTGGCCCGCGGCCCAGGAGTACTTCGCGTTCGGGCGGTAGCGGTTCTGCATCACCGTGCCCCGGTCGATCTGCTGCTGCGTGAGCTCCTTGCCGGGAGGCACCTCGGCCTTCGTCTTCCTCCCCTTCTTGGCCGTCATGCGCGCATCACCACCACGCTGCTGAACTGCATGAGGTCGCCCCACGCGTTCGTGACCCCCGTGTGGATCTCCTTTGGGATCTGCCGCTTCCCGGCCTGCCCGGACAGCTGCCAGTAGAGCTCGCCGACCTTCAGGCCCATCGTGGCGGCGATGGGGTTGCCGACGCCGAGCAGCCCGCCGCTCGGACACGTGGGGAGGTCCCCGTCGCGCTCCGTCACGCCCTCGCGCGTGAGCTTCGGCGCCTGGCCCTTGTCGCAAAGGAGCAGGCCCTCCATGTGATGGAGTTCCTTGTAGTCGAAGGGGTCGTAGGGCTCCGCGAAGTCAATCTGCTTGCGCGGGCGGTCGATCTTCGCCATCCTGTACGCCTGCTGGGAGGCCCGCGCGAGGTACTCCGGGAAGTACAGGTCGCGGTCGGTCCACATCGTCGAGTCGAGGCACCAGCCGAGGCCGCTGAACCAGACCGGGTTCTCCACCTTGAGGCGCTTGACCGCGTCCTCGCTCGCGAGGACGAGCGCGCTCGCCCCGTCGCTCGGCGGCGAGATGTCGAGGCGCTGCACCGGCCAGGCCAGGACCTCGCTCTCCAGGACGTCCTCCACGGTGATCTTCGCGTCCGCGAGCTGGGCCGAGGGGTGTGCGACGGCGTTGCGCTTGTTCTTCACCGCCACGCGCGCGATGTCCTCCTTCTTGATCTTGTGGACCGTCATGTAGCGGTTCATCTCCATAGCGAAGATCCAGACGAGGTTGGGCTGGAGGGGCCGGTCCAGGATCGGGTCCCAGATCTTCGCGAACACGGACTGCGGGTGCGGGTAGCAGGAGGACATCTTCTCCTCGTTCACCACAAGGGCGATGTCCGCCATCCCGGAGGCGACGTGCCACCAGGCCGCGATCGGCGAGAAGACGGCCGTGCCGCCGCCGGTGAAGACGCGCGTGTGCGGCTTGCGGAACGCTCCGCATCCGTCCATGTAGTACTCGCCCTTCATGTGCACGCCGTCGAACGCATCGGGGGCAGACCCCGTGATGACCGCGTCGACCTGAGCCATGTCGATCTTGGCGGCGTCGAGGGCCTGCCGCGTCGCCTCCCAGCAGAGCTCCTTGGGCGTCTCCTGGAGTCGGCGGCGGAACAGGGTCATCCCCGCGCCGATGCACGCGACCTTCCTCATCGTCCCACCCCCAGGACCGCGACCGCGCCGGTCGCCGTCGGCACCCCACGCCACGACACCGCCAATCCGTTCCTCGCCCCGTCCACCTGGTGCCGGCCCGCGTCGCCGCGGAGCTGGAGGGCCACCTCCGCGATGCTCCTCAGTCCCGTGGCCTCCAGGAGGTAGCCCCCGCCGATCGAACCGCCGGAGGGGTTCACCGCCAGACGCCCGTCCCGGTCGAGGTCGCCGCGACGGACCATCTTCCCCGCCATCCCGCGAGCCGCCACGCCGGCGGCCTCGAGGTGCGCGAGCTCCTTGAAGGAGAAGCGGTCATCGACCTCGGCGACGTCGAACGCGGAGGAGGGTTTCGTCACGCGCGCCTGCTTGTAGGCCATCGCGGCAGCGACCTCCGTGTACTTCGCGCTCGTCCACTCGCGGGTCTCCAGGTTCGGGGAGTCCGAGCCCCAGCCGATGCCCTTCAGCCACACGGGGGTGGGATCGAACTTCCCCGCTCGCTTCTCCGACGCCAGGACGACCACCACGGCGGAGTCCGCCAGGGGCGCCTCATCGAGCGTGCGCAGAGGATCGAACGTGACCGGGGCCTTCCCCGCCTCCTCGGCGGTGATCCGCGAGGGGTAGGCGGCGAGCGGGTTGTGCAACGCGTTCCGGCGGTTCTTCGACACGACCGCGTTGCAGTCCTCCAGGGTGTTCCGGCTGCGGGCGAGGAACGCCGCCATCTCCAGGCCGGCGAGGTAGTTGGGGTGGCCGCCGAGCGGCTTGTTGTAGGTCGGGTCAAGGGCATGCTGAACGATGTGCGGGTAGGTGAGCAGGTCTGAGGCCTTCGAGTGCGACTCGACCGCCACGACGTCCGCGAGCCCCGACTGGATCTGCATCGCGGCCTGGGCGACGCCCTGGATGCCGTCGCCGGAGACGGTGCAGGTCGGGCGCATCGCGGCCCCGATCTGGTCCGGGACGAACTCGTCGAAGATCCCGAAGCCCTCCCAATAGTCCTCCGCGCAGGTCACGAAGGAGTCGATGTCCTCCCGCGGGTCCGCGCCGGCGTCCGCGTAGGCGCGGCTGGCGGCGTCGAAGGTCAATTCCTTCCAGTTGAATTCGGGCGTGCTCGGGCGTGCCGGGGTCATCCCGACCCCGACGATCGCTACACGGGTCATGGCTCTCCCGGCCGGCGGCAAGGGCGGCGGGGGTAAAAGGGTTCCGAGGGGTGCTCAGCCGGGCGTGATCTTGATCGAGAGCACCGGGCAGGCCGTCTCGCAGGCCATGCAGTCGATGCAGTCGTCCTCGCGGATGGGATCGCACTTGTCCGTTCGGTACTTGCCCCACCGCTCGGAGTCCTTCTCGACCTTCGTGTCCTTGCCCGTGCCCCAGGTGCCCGGGGCGAGCTCCCACTCGAAGACCTCGACCGGGCAGACGTCCATGCAGGCCCCATCCCCGATGCAGGAGTCCCAGTCGACCGCCACGTGCGTCCCGTGGATACCGAGCTTGGTCGGGTAGCTCTTGCCGTCAGCGTCGTTGCGGTCCTTGCCCTCGCCGGAGATCTTGTGGGTGTGGTGCTCCCCGGTGACCGGGTAGACGTCCGGCTTGCTCATGAAATCCGGGTCAATCGGCGCGGACTTGTAGTCGACCTCGTTCGTCATGGATGAGCCCGGCGGCGCAAATCGCGCGCCCTATTTAACTCTCACCCAAGGCCAGCGGTCCGGAGCGGCCCACCATACGGTTTTATAAAGGGGGCTCGATACGCCGTGAATAGGTGTAGAATGGCTGGACCTCCTCCGCCGATGGATGCTAGTGGAATGCCGCCCCCGATGTACATGCCGCCCCCGATGGCCCCGATGATGCCGCCGCCGCCGAAGAAGATGACCAGCGGTGGGATAATCGCGGTGGTGGGGGGCATTCTTGGCTTGATCGGTGTCTTCCTTCCTTGGTACAACATTACCTACGGCGCAGGGTCGATCACCCTCCCGCTCTCCTTCAGCGGCCTGAGCTTTGGAATTTTCGGGATCCTGGCCCTTGTGTTCGCCGTCCTCATCCTCGTCGGGGGAGCGGTCAAGCGACCGCTGATGGCCGGGATCTTCGGACTTCTCGGCTTCATCATGGTCTTGCTTCCTTACATCATCGTGCAATCGATTCTCGGTCCGCTGGCGGCTGCCGCCCAAGTCACCTGTGCCGCGGCCGGTGCGACTTGCAACATCGGTTGGTCGTTCGGGTGGTTCATCTCCGTCATCGGCATGCTGATCGGCATGATCGGCGGGTTCGTCGGGTGGCGCCAGATGAAATAGGGGACCCCCGGCCCCTTCCTTTTCTATCCCCTGCCGTTAGCGTGAGCCATGGCCACGTGGCTGGGCGTCGATGACACCGACTCCGTCTCCGGGATGTGCACGACGTACCTGGCCACGGAGTTCCTCCGCGCCACCCCGTTCGACCTCATCGGCTTCCCGAGGCTCGTCCGATTGAATCCGAACGTGCCCTGGAAGACGCGCGGGAACGCCGCGGTGTGCCTTCGGCTGGGCCGGGGCTCCGGCCGGCCGTACCTCGTGGGGGGTTTCGGGGAGTCCCCGCTTCTCGCCTATCCGCATGGGACGCCCGTTCGCGCCCAGGAAGCGATGGCTGACGCCTTCGCGTTCGTTGAAGAGCTCGCGCAGTTCGAGGATCCGAAGACCAACCCGGGGATCTACGCCACCGTACACCGTCCCCCCGCATCGTTCTACAGGGCGGCCGTGACGCGGATCGTCCCCCTTGCGTCGGCCCGGAAGGCCGCGCGTGGCGGTGAACTCCGCGGGTTCGGGAACCAGCGTGGCATCGTGGGGGCGGTGGCGGCGACGGCTTGGCGGCCCCGGGACAGGACCTATGAGGTCGTCAGCTACCGCAGCCCAGACCGGTGGGGCACTCCTCGGCATGTGGAGCCGAGAAGTGTCAAAGAAATGGAGGCCGCCTTCCCTGAGACCTTCAACAGCTTCGACTCGACGACAGGGAGGTCAATCATCGCGCCACATTCCCCGTGCCCCGTGCTCTTCGGGATCCGCGGGGACCGTCCGGAGAGGTTGCCGGAAGCCATGCGGACGATCCGTGGGGAGGCCCCCGAGCGATGGCTCTTGTTCGAGACCAATCAGGGCACGGACGATCACGTCCTATGGCGGGCCCCTTCACCCGTCCCGAGAACCACCGTCGCCGCCACGGGGACCGTGGCCTCACCGCCACGGATGCTGCCCGGAGGGCACGCGGTCTTCCGAATCTCCGGGCGCTGGACGATGGATTGCACGATCTATGAACCTGCCAAACGGTTCCGGGATGTCGCCCTAGCGCTCCATCCCGGCGATCGCGTCACCGCCATCGGAAGCATCCGCGCCTCGCCGCGTACGCTGAACGTCGAGAAGCTCCTGATCCGCCGGCTCGTGGCGGTGACTCAGAAGGTCGCGAACCCCGTGTGCGCCTGCGGCAAGAGGATGAAGTCCGCGGGCCGTGGGCACGGGTACCGGTGCCGCCACTGCGGCAGCACCGCCCCCGCCACCGCCGCCACGTTCGTGACGGTCCCCCGGCGAGTCTCGATCGGGTGGTACGAGCCGCCCGTGGGCGCTCGCCGCCATCTCTCGAAGCCCCTGAAGAGAATGGCGCTCCCGAAGGCCGGCCCTCAGGCCGTCGTCGAGATGATCTCGATGCCGCCGGGCAGGACGTAATAGCAGAGCTGCATGCCCTGGCGCTCCGCGCGGACCAGGCTGAGCTCCTTCAGGCGGTCCAGGTGGTAGGACACCGTGGACTGCGAGAGGCCCAGGATCCTGGAGATCTCCTTCTGGGAGATCGCCGGCGTCTCCAGCACGATCTCCAGGATGAGCCGCTGGACCTTCGTCGGCAGCTCCCCGTTGTTCGGGATCTTCATCTCGGAGGGGAAGAACCGACGGAACTTCCCGTCCTTCACGGAGCGGATGATCCCCTCCTTCTCGAGGACGTTGAGGTGGTAGGCGAGCGTCCCGTTGTTCAGGTCCAGGGAGTCCTTGATCGCGTTGAAGTGAGACCCCGGGTTCGCCAGGACGTACCCGCGGATCATCCCGCGCGTCTCATGGTCCAGGATCTGCTCGCGGCGTAGCCTCGTGTAAAGCGGGACCAGGAAGAGGAAGAGCCCGGCTCGACCGCGGTCCGTCAGCGCGTACCCGAGGACGCCGAGGGACGCGAAGGCCACCGGGACGACCGCGACGGGGACCGCGGGCGGGACCGAGGGGTCCGTCGTGGTCGGCGGCGTGGTCGGCGGCACGACCGGCGGCGGGAGGGTCGGCGTGGGCACGAGGACAGAGGTCGCTTCCGTGACGGCGGTCCCCATCGGCGTGCCCGAGGGGCTGCTCGAGGACAGGTTCGCTTTCAGGACCCCGGGTTCGCCGTCCCCGGCCAGGGAGAAGACCGTGACGTTGAACGCGCGTTCGCCGGGCGAGACCAGCCCGAGGTCGAAGACCGCGACATCGCCCTCGATGCGGAAGGGCAGGAGCGAGCCGCCGACGCGAAGTCGCCCCGCCCCGTCGAGGCGCAGCTCCGCCATGGCCGGCGCCGTGCCCACGTTGACGACATGGACGGTGATGGCGCTGCGGCCGCCCACTTCGATCTCCGCCGGCAGGCCCTCCAGGGAGACGGTGAACGCGGGACGGAGGGCCTCCACGAGGGCCGTCTGCACGATCGTCTCCGTGGGTCCGTATCGGCTGGTGAAGGAGACCTCGGCGCGGAGGAGGAGAGGGTCCCCGTCCGCGACGCCGTCCGAGACCTGGTGGTCGACACGCAGAAGGTGATCCCCGGGCGGGAGCGTGGCGAACTCGAACACCCCGGGGGACGTCTCTAGGCCGCCGAGGTCGGCGGCGTTGCTCCCCATCCGGTCCAGGCCCGGGGGGACGGAGACCTGCACGCGCACGTCCGCGACCGGGTAGGTGCCCACGCCCGAGAGCAGGACCTCGAGCGGCACAGGGTCGCCGGGATAGGCCGAGGTCGAACTGGCGGTGACGGCCACCGCCATCTGGGTCCCGCGGACCTCGAAGGCGGCCTCCCCGTGCACGGGGCCGAAGGGCGCTCCGGTGACCGAGGTGTAGGACAAGGAGACGGCCACGGAGAGCGCCTGCCCGTCCGGCGCGTCGGCGGGGACGAGGAGCGTCAGGTCGAGGAGCGCGGATCCGTCCACGAGGTCCGGGAGCCCATAGGAGGTCGACCCCCACCGCGTCGCGCCCAGGGCCGCCGCGTTGTCGGCCGTGATCACGAGGCCTCCGGTCGCGGTGACGTCCACCTGGACGGAGGTGGCGGTGCACAGGGGGCCGCAGCCCGCGTTCGCGATCGTGACGGCGACCGTGAGCGACTCCTTGGCGGTCACCGAGACGGGCCCGGAGACGACGGACAGGGTCATGTCCGGCGCGCCGGTGAAGAACGGCACGGTGAGGTACGCACCCCAGGTGCCGCCGAAGTTCGGATGGACGTATACGGTGTGATCGCCGCGGACGAGACCGCCCGTGTCAATCAAGGCCCGGAAATCGTACTCGCCGGGGTTCGGGGTCGGACCCCAGCTGTCCTGCCGGGTCCCCGTCCCGTCCTGACCGAGGACGTCCACGAAGTACTCGATGTTGGCGGTCGCGTTCAGGTTGAGGATCGCGTGAATCACGATGGGGGTGCCCGCCGTCACCGCATCGGGGACGACGCTGGCTCCGGTCATGCGCCCCTCCGGGCTCGGGGGCACCGACTGCACCACAAGGGTAATTGTGGCGGGGGTCCCGACGTTCGACCAGATGTCCTCGGCGGCGATCACGATCTGGTACGTCCCGTCCACCGCCGGGGCGACGCCCACGTACTCGACGACCTCGTTCGCCGAGTCGAACGCGCTGTCGATCGGGGGGAGCTGGACGGGGACCGGGACGCCCTGGATGTCCGCCCAGACGCCGCGAATCCACGAGCCCTCGTCATCGATCACCTGGGCCCCGATGACCAAGGTCGTCGACGGGGCGACCGGGTTCGAGTTCACCCAGGTGGTGGCGATCCGCGGACCGCCCGTGTCGACCGTGGTGACCACCGGGTCGTCCGCGGGGATGGCGGGGATGGCGAGGGCAAGGAGCAGGAGCGCCAGGAGTCCGAGGAGGAGTCTCATCGGTCACCGCACGGATGGGAAAGGGGGCGAGGAGGACAAGGGGTGCCCGCGACGGTGTCCCGGGAACGCACCGGGACCGGGGACCTGGTCTTCTTCACCCGCCACCCTCTCCATGCCCTTCCGGGCTATATCTGGAGTCTTGTTCAATGCTTAAAAAGGTTCTCAGACGGCGGCGTCAATCGCGTCTTCGAGAACATCGAGGCCGGCATCCAGGAGGTCCTCCGGGATGTTCAGCGGCGGGATGTAGCGGATCGCCGATTCCCCGGCGGGAAGGAGGATCAGCCCGCGGCGGCAAGCGCCCTGGACGATCGCGTCACGAAGCCGGGGATTCGGCCGCTTGGAGCGGGCGTCGGTGACGAACTCGGTCGCCCGCATGAGCCCGAGGCCGCGGTTGTCCCCCATGACCTCGCGGCGCGCTGCCATCTCGTCCAGCCGTCTTCCCAGGCGCGCCCCCAGCCGGGTCGCGCGCGCGAGCAGCCCCTCGCGGTCGATCACGTCGAGCGTCTCGAGACCGGCGGCGCAGGCGAGCGCATTGCCGCCAAAGGTCGTGGAGTGCGACCCGGATTCCGGGTAGTCCATGTCGGCGTCGAAGATCGTCGCGCTCAGCGGGACGCCGCCGCCCAGGGCCTTCGCCATCGTGATCACCTCTGGCACCGCGCGCGTGTGCTGGATCGCGAACATCTTGCCGGTGCGCCCCATCCCCGCCTGGACCTCGTCGTCGATGAGGGGGATGCCGTGACCCTGGACGATCTTCGCGATGCGCTCGGTCCACCCCTTCGGCGGCACGACGTACCCGCCCTCGCCCTGGACGGGTTCGAGAAAGAGACCCGCGACGTCCTCGGGGGGCGCGACCGACTTGAAGTACAAGTCCTCGATCACGTTCGCGCAGTGCAGGTCGCAGGAGGGGTAGGTGAGCTTGTACGGGCAGCGGAAGCAGTACGCGTAGGGGACGTGCACGGCCGAGGGCATCATCGGGGTGTAGCCGCGGCGGTGCACCGGCTTGCTCGCGGTGAGGGCGAGAGAACCCATCGTCCGGCCATGGAACGCCTTCAGGAAGGCGAGGAAGAGCCCGCGCTTGGTATGCTGCCGAGTGAGCTTGATCGCCGCCTCGTTCGCCTCCGTGCCGCTGTTCCCGAAGAAGACGCGACGCCGCTGTTTCCCGGGGGCGGCCTTGGCGAGGCGCTCGGCCAGCTCGACCTGCTCGGGATAGTAGTAGTCCGTGCCGGCGAAGTGCGTGTAGCGCCCGGCCTGCTCGCGCAGGCGCGCCACGACGTCCGGATGGGAGTGCCCGACGTTGAGCACGGAGACGCCGGCGGAGAAATCGATGAGGAGGTTCCCATCGACGTCCTCGACTACGGCGCCCTCGGCGCGACGCACGACGACCGGCGCCGTCTTCGTGGTCGTGGCCATGGCCCGGTGGTCACGGGCGATGATCGCTCGCGCCTTCGGACCCGGGGGCGGGATGCGGATGTAGGGGACCTTCACGCCCATCCGGCCTTTCGTACCGGGACGGGCTATGTAAAGGTATGGCGGTGACTCTCGGACCCTACATGGACCCGATGCGGAAGACCTTCGTGCCGCACTTCGGGCATACGCCCTGAACGGCCGGCTTGCCGTTCTTCATCTTGACCTGCTTCGGGTTCTTCATCTCGACCGACATCTTGTCCTTCACGCAGTACGCCTTCACCATGGGGAATCCCTGAGGTCGTAACGGGGAGCCGGTAATAGGTGTTTTCATCGGTTTCCACTGCAGACCGCCCAAAGCTTTATAGACCGTGCTCAACTGGACGCGGCCGTTCATGGTCCCCCACCCTCTCACCCGCTTCGAGCGCGCCCGTGTCGCCGGGGCACGCGCGTTGCAGATCGCCCTCGGCGCGCCGCCACTCATCGAGCCCGACGGACCGCTCGCGCGCCTCGACCCGCTCCGCATGGCGCTCGCCGAGGTCGAGGCCGGCGTCGTCCCCCTCACCGTGCAGCGCCTGGCCGTGCCGCGGGTGCGGAATGCCGCGCATTGAGTCGCTCCGCGCGCGCCGCCTCCTCGACAGCCGCGGGGACGCGACCGTGGAGATCGATGTCCGGGCAGGGCCGATCCACGCTCGCGCCGCGGCCCCCTCCGGGGCGAGCACGGGATCCCACGAGGTGGCCCCGTGGCCGAAGGGCGGGGTCGCCGCCTCGCTGTCCGCGATCCCCAAGGTCACCGCCAAACTCTCCGGGGTCGACATCGAGGACCAGGAGGGCGTGGACGCCCGCCTCCATGAGATCGACGGCACCGCGAACTTCAGCGGCATCGGCGGCAACCTGGCGGTGGCGGTGTCGCTCGCCTGTGCGCGCGGCGGGGCCGCGTCCAAAGGCGTCCCTCTGTTCCGCCGCTGGGGGACCCCCGGCGGCATGCCACGTCCCCAGGGCAACGTCCTCGGCGGCGGCCGCCACGCCGTCGGCGGGACGACGATCCAGGAGTTCATGAGCACGGCCGAGGCGCCGAGCGTCGGCGACGCGGTCTTCGCGAACGCCCGCGTCCACCGCCGGGTGCGCGACCGCCTGATGAAGGACCATCCGGGGATCGCGCTCGGGAAAGGGGACGAGGCCGCCTGGGTCGCGCCGATGGAGGACATGCAGGCGCTGCGGCTCGTGTCGGAGGAGTGCGCCGCCGCCACGAAGGAGACCGGCGTCCTGTGCCGCCCTTCGCTGGACGTCGCCGCCACGGAGTTCCACAAGGCAGGCACGTACCAGTACCGCGACCGCGCCCTGTCGCGCGACGCGCAGATCGACTTCCTCGTCTCCCTCGTCGAGGACTTCTCCCTGGCCTCGCTTGAGGACCCCCTGGAGGAGGAGGACTTCTCCGGCTTTGCGGAACTCACGAAGCGCGTGGGGAAGCAATGCTTAATAGTGGGGGACGATTTGTTCGCCACCTCGACCCCCCGGCTGCGACGCGGCCTGGAGGAGGGCGCCGCGAACGCCGTCCTCATCAAGCCGAACCAGTGCGGGACGGTCACGGACACGCGGGCCTGCGTCGACCTCGCCCACCGCGGCGGCTACAAGACGGTGATGAGCCACCGAAGCGGGGAGACGACGGACGACAGCATCGCCCATCTGGCCGTGGCCTTCGGCTGCTGGGGCATCAAGACCGGGGCGGTCGGGGGCGAGAGGATCGCGAAGCTCAACGAGCTCATCCGGATCGAGGAGCAGATGAGGGACGATGGAAGCTGACGAGAGCAGGGGCGCCACGGATCTCCTGGTGCCCGAGGACACCTACCTGACGAGCGGCGTGCACATCGGCACGCAGCAGAAGAGCGCCGACATGAAGGGCTTCATCTACAAGGTGAGGATCGACGGCCTCTACGTCCTGGACATCAAGCAGACGGACACGCGCATCCGTCAGGCGTCGAAGTTCCTTTCGAGATTCGCCCCGGACCGCGTGCTGGTCGTCTCCGCGCGGCAGTACGCGCAGAAGCCGGCGCGGCTCTTCGCCAACGCCCTGGGCGCGCGCGTGTTCGCGGGCCGGTTCGTGCCCGGGACCCTCACCAATCCGGAGTTGCCCGATTATCTCGAGCCTTCCGTCCTGTTCGTCACCGACCCCGCCTTCGACCAGCAGGCGCTGCGCGAGGCGGTGAAGGCCGGCGTCCCCGTCGTCGCCCTGTGCGACGCGAACAACGAGACGCGGAACGTCGAGTTCGTGATCCCCACGAACAATAAGGGGCGGCGGGCGCTGGCCACCGTCTACTGGCTCCTCACCCGAGAGGTCCTCAAGGAGAAGGGCCAGATCAAGACGGATGAGGAGTTCACGCAGACGATCGACGACTTCGAGGCGTCCCTGTAGTGCGGCGGCCTCCAGTAGCCTTATGTGGACCGCCCCGTTCGCGCCCCCATGAAACCGGAACGGATCGCGGGGCTGATTGTCAGTGTGGTCGGCGTGCTCCTGATGGTCTGGGGGTCCTACGTGGTCTCGACCTCCGACTTCAAGTTGGCCACGAACATCCCGACCATTGTGAGTTCGGGGTTCGCGATGATCCTGTACGGGGTCGTCGTGTTCATTCTCGGCGTCGTGATCAGCGGATTCCGGAACTGGATCGCCTTGGGCCTTCACCTGGCGGCGACCCTCCCGTACCTGCTTGCCATCCAGGCCATAATCGCCCAGGCCCAGCTCTTGGCGAGGCTTCCGGCCGACTACTTCTCCGCCTCGATGATCTTCTGGATCCTGGGGATCGCCCTGAACGTCGGGGGGATCGTCATGAACCGCATGAAGCCGGGGCGGCGGAAGGGTCTGGACGGCCCGGCCGAGGCGCCCCCGATCCCAACGGCCACGCCCCCGGCCTCCCCGCCCCCGGCCTGAAGCGACCGCTCCGAGTCCCGGCAGCCCACAACGGGTGTATTCCGACCAGCCAGTCGGAATATTCTTCCTCATCGAGCGGACCGTCCTGCGTTTCCGACCAGCCAGTCGGAAAGTCCGCTCCGGCGGAGCGCACCGCTAGGATTATCCCCGAACACGGCCCTCCCGCCCCCATGCGCTACCCGGCCGTGGCGGGGCAGTTCTACGAGGCGGACCCGGACGCGCTCCGCGCGCAGGTCGAGGGGTGCTACACCCACCGGATCGGGCCCGGCAAGGTCCCCCGCCGGGAGAAGGGCCCCCGGAAGATCCGAGGCCTCCTCTGTCCCCACGCCGGGCTCATGTACTCCGGCCCCGTCGCCGCGCACTCGTACGCGGCCCTGGCCGCTGACGGCTGGCCTGACCACATCGTCCTCTTCGGCCCGAACCACACGGGGAACGGCGCGCCCGTCGCTCTCGCCACCTCCGACTTCCAGACCCCCCTGGGCGTCGCACGCATCGACCAGGCCCTCGCCGCCAAGGTGACGGGCCGCGGGCCCATCGAGCCGGACTTGGTTGCCCACCGCCGCGAGCACTCCCTCGAGGTCCAGCTCCCGTTCCTCCTTCACCTGAACCCCGAGGCCACCTTCCTGCCGATCTGCCTGGGCCTCCAGGAGTACGACGTCGCGATGGAGGTCGGCCGCATCGTCGGCGAGGCGCTCCAGGGAAAGGACGCCCTCGTGATCGCGAGCACAGATTTCTCCCACTACATCCCCCCGGAGGAGGCCGCGCGGCAGGACCGGCTCGTCCTGGACCCGATCCTGCGCCTGGACGCGAAGGCATTCTACCGCGCGAAGACCCAGCATGACGTCTCCATGTGCGGCTACGGACCGGTCATGGCCATGATGGCCGCCGTCGGCTCCGGGAGCGCGACGCTCCTGAAGTACGCCACGTCAGGCGACGTGTCCCCGATGCGCGAGGTTGTCGGCTACGCCGCCGTCGTGGTCCGATAGTCCGCGCCGCGAGAACAGAGGGGGAGGACTTAAGCCGCCGTCGGCGGACGCCCTTCGCGATGGGCCTTGAGACGCCGACGCTCCTGGGGGTGCCCCAGGTCCTCCTCTCCGCCGATGCCCTCTCTCGCCTCTTCGGCCGCCTCCGCCGGACCCTCGGGGACGACGCCGAGGCCGTACTCTTCGCCGCGGGGTACGACCGGGGAGAGGCGGAGTTCGCGTTCGTTCAGACCGCCTACCACCCCGCCAACCCGGAGGAGGTCGCGGAGTACTTCGGGCGCTACTTCCGGGGACTGGGACACTTCAACGCGCAGTCCGTGAGCCTCGATGCGGCGGCGGTGAAGGTCATCGTCCACGCCGACCGGTCCTTCGAGGCCTCCGATCGCGAGGCCCGGGACTCGGGCTGCGGCTGCGCCTATCTGCGCGGCCTCACCGCCGGGTACTTCGCCGCCGCGCTCGGGACGCCGATGGACGCCGAGGAGCTGCGCTGCGAGTCGCGCGGCTCGCCCTCGTGCGAGATCGTGGCGACGGCGCGCTCGTCTCCCGCGTGATCCACCCCAGGTACGGCGGGAACCCCGCCACCATCGGATAGGCGACGATGCACGGGACCTCGTCCGGATGAAGGAGTCTCGCGGCGGCGATGGCCCTGCTGACCAGGGCCCGTCGCGTCTTCATCACCGCCACGGTCTCCCGGTCCCGTGCGATCTTGCCCGCCCACCAGTACGACGCGTCGACCTCGAAGAGGTTCGCGCAGGCGATCAGACGCCGACCCAGGAGTTCGTCCGTGATGCGCCGCGCGACGTCGCGCCGGGGTGCGGTCATGTACAGCATCGCATGGGAGTGCGCCATGTTCCCGGAATCGAAAGGGGGAATGTAAAGCTGTCCCTGGCACTGGCGGTTATCAGGAGGCAGAATCGTTTGGGGGCGCTAAAATAATCGAGCCCCTCATCCGGCGTCCGTGCCTGCCGTTCTCCACAGCGAGCTCCGGGCCGCGCTCCGTCTCACCATCGGACGACGCGGGATGTCGGACGAGGAGATCGGCTCGCTCACCGACTACGTCCTCTCGTTCTTCGGGCACGAGGTCGAGGTCATCGACAACCGTCTCGAGGTCGACGACCGCGACGTGTTCTACATGCTCGAGGAGGAGGGGCTTCTCGGCACGCGGCAGGAGGAGGTCCACCTGCGCCGGGGAAAGCTCTGGCGCATCCACTACTGGATCCTCCGTTCCGACCGGGTCAAGGCATTGGCGCGATCCGGGAATGGCGCGCACGCAGACGACACGAACGCCGTCTACGAGCACATGCCCGAAGAGGCCTGGGAGCGCCAGCCTTCGGCGAACTCCTGAATTGTGGGCACTACGTTGAAATAACGCCCCCTGGATGGGCGCCGCGCGGATGGCCGACCCTTCCTGGCTGGACATCGCCCTCTTCCTGGGCGTCCTCATCGCATGGACGGTCGGGCTCGTCCTCTTCTCGCGCACGGAGCGCTTCAAGCGGTGGAACCTGGGCATGGCCGGGCCGATCCTCATGGTCCGGACCGTGCAGGGGAAACGCCTCCTAGACCGCCTCGCGACGCGGCGGCGGTTCTGGACGGCCTACGGGGACGCCTCCCTGCTGTTCGTGTTCATCGCGATGTTCGGGCTCTTCGGCCTCCTCATCTACGAGGCGTTCCTGGTCCCCACGATCCCGAGGGTCAACGCCCCGACGCCCGATCTCCTCCTCGGCATCCCGGGCCTGAACCGCGTCATCCCGCTGGGCTACGGGGTGCTCGGTCTCGCGGTCGCGATCGTGCTCCACGAGTTCGCGCACGGGATCCTCTCGCGCGTCGCGAACATCAAGGTGCAGAGCCTCGGCGTCCTCCTCGTGATCCTCCCGGTCGGAGCGTTCGTCGAGCCGGACGAGAAGGAGATGCAGGCGATGCCTCGCCGGGAGCGGCTGCGCCTCTACGCCGTCGGCCCGGCGACGAACCTCCTGTTGGCGGTGATCTTCATGGCGGTGTTCTCCGGCCTGCTCATGCCCTCCGCACAGCCCAACACCCCGGGCCACGTCCCGGCCGTCGGATTGACCTATGTCGACCCCGACGGCCCCGCCGGGGATGTGGGCCTTCACGCGGGCTGGATCATCACCTCGTTGAACGGGACGGTGGTGACCGATGTCGCATCCTTCACGGTGGTGCTTCAGGGGATACCTGCGAACAAGACCGGGGTTCCGTTGTATGCATGCTACCGCGGGGCGTGCGAGGACAAGGTAGCCGACCTCTCCTACAAGATCGACGCCGACCGGAACGCCGTGTACGGCAAGCTCAACGTGACCGTCACGACCGTCACCGCCTCGCGCTTCCAGCCCCTCGGGTTCTCCGACTCGTCGGGACCCATCGCCTCCATCCTCTCCTTCACCGCCCTCCCGTTCTCGGGTCACATGCCCGCGGAAAAGCCGTACACGGACTTCTACGTCCTCAGCGGACCGCTCGCCGGGGCGCCCGACCTCTTCTGGATCCTCGCCAGCGCGACCTACTACCTGTTCTGGCTCGACCTGATGCTGGGGGCGACGAACGCGCTCCCCGCCATCCCGCTGGACGGCGGGTACATCTTCCGCGACGCGATGGTCGGGCTCCTGCAACGGCTCCAGAAGGGTGTCGATGTCGAGCGCCACGTCCGAGTGGTGCGAAACCTCAGCTATGCGATCTCGCTCTTCATCTTGGCACTGATCCTCTGGCAGTTCGTCGGCCCGCGGCTCAATGCATGACGAGCTCGAAGCCCTCGGCGTCGTAGATCAGGGGGAAGTAGCCGCGGCGGTGCGCGGTCTTCCGCAGCTTCACGACGCTGAAGTACAGGTCCACGGACTGCTCGTGCCGCCGCAGGTCCATGTGGATGATCCCGTCCGAGAGGAAATCCTCCCCGTAGCGGCAGAACTTGTCCGAGTCCTGCTCCATCTCCGTGATCAGGAAGGACGTGATGCCCAGGTCCCGGATCCACTCGAAGAACCCGAAGAGCTCCTCGCGCGGCTCGTTGAACTTCGCGAGCGTCTCGAGCACGGGGAGGGAGTCGATGGCGAGGAGGGAGACGTCCATCGTCTGGTCGAGGTTGTCCACATACATCTTGAACACCTCGATCCACGAGCGGTTCGTGAGCTGCTTCAGCTTCTTCCGGATGAGGCTGAGGTCGAGGACGCTGAAGCGCTGCTCGAGCCCGGCGATGTCCATGCCGAGGTTCGCCTGCGACTGCAGGAGGCTGTTCCGCGACTGCTCGAGCGTCACGTAGACCGAGCCGGCGTTGCGCTCGCGGGCGTTCCGGAAGAGGACGTTGAACACGAACGAGGACTTCATCGTCCCGGGCTTCCCCGCCACGAGGATGATGGATTCCTTCGGGATGCCGCCGTTCAGTTGGGTGTCCAGTCCCTTGACGAAGGTGGGAATCCGGGCATCCGACGCCGCCACGTCACGGGGGACGGGGGGTCGTTACATAAAGGTTGTCCCGCGGGTGCCGGCGGCGATTCTAGCCCTTCTCGAGGCCGGCGAGGGCCCAGATCCCCGAGAGATTCTCGGGCGGAACGGGGCCGCGCGTCATCCGGAGTGTCCGAAAGACCTCCTGGAACCCCATCGACGTCAACAACTCGATGGCGTCGCGGTTCTCGGACGGCACGGTGATCGCGTAGGTCGCCGCCGCAGCATGCCCGAACGCCTCTTCCAGCAAGGTCGTGGCCGCGACGGGCTCCCCGGGTTCGACGACCCAGGGGCCGATCTCGCACCCGGCCTCGGTGACACTGGCGGCGAGATAACCTATTGGCCGGCCCCCGCGCTCCACTGCGATCACGAACGCCTCCTTCTCCCGCGCCAACCGCTGGAGAAGGGCCCGCCTCGGCGTCCCGAAGTACCGCGCGTCCAGGTCATAGAGCGTCGCCGGGTCCTCGACGATCGACGCGCGACCGCCGGAGAACCCTTCCCTACGGTCCCGATCTTCGACGGCGAACCGGATGTTCTCCGTCTCGCGACGGAACCCGAGCTTCTCATAGTACGGGACGACGTGGAGGTAGGCGTTGAGTCGGACGCTGCGGACCCCGCGCCCCTCGCAAAACCGCAGGGCGGCCTCCATCATCGAGAGACCAACATGCCTCCCCCGCCATTCCGGGAGGACCACGACGGCCCCGAGCCAGGCCACCTCCCCGTAGGTCGTGACGGTCAGCAGCCCCTGGAGCTGATCGCCGTACTCGTGGACGAGACAGCCCTCCGGTTCGAGGGTCCGCAGGCGCGCGAAATCCGCGGCGGTGTATCCCCAGCCTTCCGTGGCGGTAAGCGAAAGGGCGAAGGGCACGTCCTCGTCGCGCATCGGGCGGACCACCGGGGGCCGGTCCACTATCCCTTCCTCCGCTCCAGCTCCTCGGGTTCGTCGCAGGCCATGCCCCCGGGGGTGAGGTACTTCGCCTCCGAGCGCGCGTGCTTGTACATGCAGGGGCCGAGCTCGTCGTCCTCCTGCCCGTACCACTTGTCGCAGTCCTTGCACCGGTGGACCGGCGTCACATCCCCCAAAACGGGTCCTCCTTGCGGTGGATCTCGCAGATCGTCTCGAGGGCGGCCTTCTCGTCCAGCGAGAGCTCGACCTTGCGCAGCGCCATGACGTGGCGCTCGGGGATGTCGACGTAGAGGACATCGCCCTCGTTGAGCTGGCGGCCGACCGTGACGTTGGAGATCGCGATGGCGACCTCGCTCCCCTGCGTCGCCTCCTTCATCGAGGTCTCCCCCGATCGGATGGACTCGATGCGGCCGAGGACGCGGCCATCGTCCTTCAGGAGTCCTTCGTTCGTCCGGATGCGTCCGGCGAGGATGCGAACGCCGACGATCGCGGGCTTGCTCGCACGGAACGTGTGGTCCGGGAGGAGGAGGATCTTGGCGGGGTAGTGGAGCTCGAGGCGCTTCTCTACTTCCATCTCCTGTTTTCGCTCCTCCAGCCACTTCCCGTACTCGTCCAGGAGGCGGAAGATGACGTCGTTCGCGAGGACGTCGACCACTCCTTTGTGCTCGAGCAGTGCCTCGTTCGCGTCCGGGAGCAGCGGGACATGGAAGGCGAGGAGGACGCGGTGCATCGGGTCCGCGACGGTGGCGACGTCGATGATGTCCCTCCGTGTGACGGGTCCAAGGCGCGCGGACATGACGGGGATCTCCTGGGCCTTGCACTCGAACGCGAGGGCCTCGAGGGAACCGAGGGCATCCGCTTTGACGATCAAGCCCGTGGGCTGGGTCTCGATACGCAGCGACGACTCCTCGGCGACGCGGGCGATCATCTCGGCGGGGTCGCCCGAAACGCCCCGGAGCGGGGCGCCGGCGACCGCCTCCTCCAGCCCCGCGGCAGCGACCTTCACCCCTACGGCGGCGGAGACCTCTTTCACCTTGTCGAAGCGGTCTTGCGGATCGCGGATCTCGTCGAGCGGCTTCGGCTTGAGGAGAGATCGGACCTTGGTCAGGATCGGGGTGCCGGTGGTGCCGACGATGATCGTGTCACCCTGCCGCAGCACGCCGCGGTAGACGATGGCGTCCAGCGTCATCCCCATCCCCTTCTCCTCCTTCACCTCGAGGACCGTCCCCTGGGCCGGCCCTGCCTCCGTCTCCAGCTGGCCCTCCAGGTAGCGTTGCGCGAGACCGACGAGGGTGAGGAGGAGGTCCGCGATGCCCTCGCCATGCTTCCCGCTCGTCGGCACGATCGCGAAGGTCGTCGTGAAGTCCTCGATGCGGTCATACCGGTCGGCGGGGACGTTCTGGTCCGCGAGCTTCCCCACGACTTCGTAGAGCCGCTGGTCCAGGGCCTCCAGCGTCGCCTCGTTCTGTGCCGCCGCCGCCTTCGCGAACGGGAGGCCGGGCTGCTTGCGCCACCCAGGCACGAGGTCGATCTTGTTGGCGGCGATGACGAACGGTGTCTTGTACTGTTTGAGGATCCGGATCGACTCGACCGTCTGAGGCTTCAGCCCGTCGATGAGGTCGATGACGAGAACCGCCAAATCGGCGAGGGCCCCGCCCCGCGCGCGGAGCGTCGTGAAGGCATGGTGTCCGGGGGTGTCGATGAAAAGGAGGCCGGGGATCGAGAAGGACTTCCCTTTCACCAAATCACCGCAGAGCGCCTGGATGGCGGTGAGCGGGACCTCCGTGGCGCCGATGTGCTGCGTGATCCCGCCGGCCTCGCGCGAGGCGACCTTCGTGCCCCGGATCTTGTCCGCGATCGTTGTCTTCCCGTGGTCCACGTGCCCGAGGATGGAGACGATGGGTTGACGGATCATCGCGAGGGTTCGAACTGTTGTGGCCTATAAGGTGTTTTCTCGAGAAGAAGAGACGTGACCCAATAGTCCACCCTACCGACCCGCGCTCCCGCCGTACGCCGGGCGCAAGCTCATGCGCCCGGACGCCGAATCCCCTGCATGCGCTACCGTCACTACTACGCCGGCATCCGCGTGCGCGACCTCGAACGCTCGTTACGATTCTACACGAGGGCCCTGGGGATGAAGATCGCGAACCGAGGGGGCATGGCCCATGGCGGGAAGTACGTGCAGCTCGTGTCCCCCGGCTCGACGCAACGCCTTGAGCTGAACTGGTATCCCCGTGGCAGCCGGTTCCACACACCCTGGAAGGCGGGCACGGAATTGGACCACCTCGCCTTCGTCGTCGCCGATCTCCCGAAGGGGTACGCCGAGCTCCTTCGGAAGGGGGCCCGACCCGTCATCTCTCCCGACAAGGCCGACCGGGTGGAGGTCTACGTGAAGGATCCCGATGGCATCTGGATCGAGCTCTTGCAGGGTTGATGGTCCGCTCTGTGTCGGTTGTAGACAAAAGTTAAGTACGTCTACATCCATCTATTACCCGTGCCCGCAAAGAAAGGGACTCTCCTGAGTGTCCGTTTGGAGCCCGAGCTCGAGAGGCAGGTGGACACGCTCGTCCGTCTCGAAGGGCGGAGCCGAGCGGATGAGGTCCGGGTGATTCTCAGGACAGGCGCCGACGCCCGTCTACGCGATCTCGCCGTGGACCTGTATGTGGGCGACGCCCTGAGCCTAGGCAAGGCGGCCGAGCTCGCCGCCCTCCCGCTGGAAGACTTCATCCACCTGCTCAAGAAGAAAGGGCAGGGGGTCCGTGTCGACGAGACCCAACTGTTGGAGGCCCTCCGTGAGTGAACGCCATCACCGATGCCTCCCCGCTCATCGCGTGCCGCCAACTGCCAAGGCTCGTCGACCTGATCGCGAAGCAGTTTGACCGGGTCCTCGTCACTGAGGCGGTGTTCCGGGAGGCGGTCGGCGTTGCCATGGAACACCCCGACCCCGAGCGCGCCACCTCGGCCCGGGAGCTCCTCCGGCGCTTCGAGGCCGGGCCCTTCTCGCGCACCGCTATGAAGCGCGGTGAACGGCTCGACCTCCGCCTCGGTCCCGGGGAGCTCGAAGCCATCTCCCTGGCCCACGCACGCAAGATCCGGACGCTCCTAGTGGACGACGCCAAGGCGTCACGGGTCGCCGCGTCCCTTGGCCTCCAGCCAGTCTCCACCGTCGCAATCGTGGTCCGAGGATTCCGACGTAGCCACGTGGCCTCCGCGGAGGCGAGGGCGCTGGTCCAGCGTCTCCTGGAGGTACATCTCTTCCTCTCCCCGGGCGTCGTGTCGAGAATCCTGTCAATGTTGGACTAGGGGGACGACCTGGAAGGCGACGATGCCCCCGAGGGCTCGCACGAACACTTCGCCAACAAGGCCGCGCTCGATGTCCGCCATGTATCAACGCCTTGACCGGACCGTCGCGGCTACTCGAAGAGCCATGCTGCGTCGACGCGGCGGTAGTCCTGGAGCTCTGCGGCGGTGAAGAACAGGGCGATCTCCCGCTTCGCACTCTCGGCGGAGTCCGACCCGTGGATGAGGTTTCGACCGATCTGCTGCCCGAGGTCCCCGCGGATCGTCCCCGGCCCGGCCTTCTTCGGGTCCGTCGCCCCCATCATCTGGCGGCACACCGCCACGGCCTCGTCGCCCTCCAAGACCATCGCCACCGCCGGCCCGGCGGTGATGTACGTGATGAGCCCTTCGTAGAAGCCCTTGCCCTTGTGCTCCGCGTAGTAGGTCTCGGCGAGGTGCCTGGAGACCGTGAGGAACTTCACCGCCACGAGCTTGAGCCCGCGACGCTCGAACCTTGAGAGGATCTCCCCGACGACCCCGCGCTGCACCCCGTCCGGCTTGATGAGCGAGAACGTCCGCTCGATCGCCATCTCACTTCCGCCTCTTTGCCTCGACGTCTAGCCAGTCCTTGAGGATCTTCTTCGCCTGGGTCGTGGCCAGGAACGCGGTGTACTCCGCCAGGACGATCTCCTTCAGGGCCTTCTTGGGGTTGCGCTTCTTGAACCAGAGTCCTAGAGCGCCCTTGAGCGCGGGGTCCGCGGAGAAGTTCACGAAGTGCTTCTCGAGGTCCGCGACCCCGAGGCCGGGGCCGAAGCGCTTGTCGATGAGGTCGTGGATCGCAGGCGGGATGTCCTTCCCCTTCGGGAGCTGGATCGTGAACTCGAGGGAGATCGGACCCACCGCCTCGCCCTGCGCCTCGGCGGAGACCGGGGCGGCGGTGACGATCTTGCCGCGCGCGGCGCCCGAGGCGAGCGTCCAGCGCACGTCACGGGGCGTCCGCCCGAGCCCTTGGAGGTTCTTCGAGCACTTGGAGGAGCAGTAGTAACGGATCGTCCCGTCACGCTTGACGAACATCCGGCCCGTCCCCGGCTCGATCTCGTTCCCGCAGAAGCTGCAGGGTCGCGTGAGCGGCATGGATCACTTCACACTCAGCTTGCGCGCCTCGCGTGCGGTCTCGCGGAGCATGAGCACGTCGCCGACCTGGATCGACCCGCGGACGTTCCGCGTGATGATCCGGCCCTTGTCCTTGCCGTCGAGGACGCGCACCTTGACCTGCGTCGCCTCGCCCGTCATCCCCGTGCGGCCGACGACCTCGACGACCTCGGCGGGGATGTTCTCGTCCTGCTCCGGCATCCGTCCTCACTTCTTGATCTGCCGCAGCTTCCCGACGAGCTCGTCCAGCGCCGGCTTGCCCTTCCCCGCGTCGAGCACCGCGATCGAGGCGGTGGCCTTGCCGAGCCCGGACGCGACGCCGAGCTCCTGCTTGCTCGCGACGTAGCTGTAGGGGATCGACTTCTCCTCGCAGAGCAGGGGCATGTGCGCGAGGATCTCCTCGGGCTGCACGTCCTCGGCCATGACGACGAGGAGGGCGTCGCCGCGCTCCACGATCTTCGTGACCTCGTTCGTGCCCTTCCGCACCTTCCCGCTGTCCCGCGCCAGTTCAACGACCTGGTAGGTCTTGTCCTGAACGTCCTTCGGCGCCTCGAAGCGCACGTACATCGCCTTGGCCATGGTTTACCTCCTTCCGTCCCAAAGGGACCTCATCAGTCACAGGCTCCGGTGAAGAGCGGGCGTCGAAGAGGGGTGGGCTATAAAAACGTTCCCCGGTCCGCCGGAGGCCCCGGGAGGGGTGCGACCCTGGCCTGACCTGGGAGCGCCCGCCGTACCTACCGCTCGAGGTCGAAGTAGATCCGGACCGTCGCCCGGTACTCCTTGACCTTCGCGCCGTCGATGGCCACCTCGAACTCGGAGACGCGACCCCACTTCATGCCGCGCACCGTCTTTGCCGCCTCCTTCACCGCGTTCTGCGCCGCGCTCGCGAAGCTCGTTTTCGACATGCCGACTACGTCAATCACCTTCTGGACCATGGAGAGACCTCCGGCGCCGAGACAAAGGACTCCTATTTGTCGGTTCGCCCCGCTTCGCTTCGATCTTTCCCGGGGGTCCTCGCGCCCACAACTCCGGACGCGTGTCGCGCGCGGTGGGTCGGGCACGGCGCGCCGTCGGAAGGATCGCGTTGTCGAGGGCGACCTCGACCATGCCCTCCTCAAAGTCCCGGGCCCTGCCCAGCTCCTCCCCCCGCGGCCCGATCGCCTGCGTCCCGCCCTGGAAGACGATGTTCAGCTCCGTGCCCACTAGGTTGGCATAAAGGACGAACGTCGCGTTCTCCACGGCGCGGGCAGGGAGGATCTTGTCGAACATCGGCTTGCTCGTGGCGGGGCTCGCGGAGATCACCGCCAACACGTCGGCCCCCGCCATCGCATAGTGCTTCGCGAGCTCGGGGAAGAACGCGTCGTAACAGATGAGGAGGCCGATCTTCCCGAAGTCGGTGCCGACCATCACCGGGTCCGTGCCCGGGGCGAAGTACTGCTTCTCCTCGAAGGGGCCGAAGTTCGCGAGGTGGATCTTGCGGTAGACCTGCGTGTCGCCTCCAGGCGTGACGAGGACCGCGCTGTTGTAGAGGCGGTGATGGTGGCGTTCCGGCATCCCGAAGAGGATGTGAGCGCCAGACTTTTTCGCGAGCCGCGACACGCGCTTCGCGGAAGGGCCTTCCGCAGTCTCCGCCAGGCTGTGGAACGCGTCCCTGGCCATGTACCCGCTCAGATAGAGTTCACCGAACAAGGCGAGATCCACCTTCTTCCCCGCCAAGGCCTTCTCCATCTTCCGGAGATTGCCGTCCTTGTCTCCGACCTTCGGGTCCAGTTGGGCGAGGAGGGCTTTCAATGCCGCCGGACAGGCTTAGGCTTTTATCAACGTCGCGTCTTCGACGCCCATGGATCCTGGCACTCGCGTCGTTGTTGCCAGCGCCGTCCGGACCCCGATCGGGAAGTTCAAGGGCGGCTTCACCGAGGTCCCCGCCCCCCGCCTCGGCGCCGTGGCGGTGAAGGAGGCCCTCGTCCGTGCGGGCCTCCAGCCCACACAGGTCACCGAGCTGTTCTTCGGCTGCGTGATCCAGGCCGGCCTCTACCAGAACCCGGCGCGCCAGGTCGTCATCTTCTCCGGGATCCCCGAGTCCGTGAGCGGCACGACCGTGAACATGGTCTGCGGCAGTGGGATGAAGGCGATGGCGGAGGGCGTACGCGCCATCGAGAAGGACCCGGAGGCGATCGTCGTCGCCGGCGGCATGGAGAACATGACGCGCGCGCCGTACCTCCTCCCGCGGGCGCGGATGGGCCACGGGCTCGGTCACCAGGAGGTGCTCGACTCCATGATCACCGACGGGCTGTGGGACATCTACAACGACTTTCACATGGCGATCGGCGGGGAGCGCATCGCCGCCAAACTCGGGCTCACCCGCGAGGAGATCGACGCCTACGCGCTCCGCTCCCACCAGCGCGCGCACCAGGCCACGGAGTCCGGCCGGTCGCGGAAGGAGATCGTCCCCGTGGCGGTGGAGAATGGCGGCAAGAAGGTCCTCGTTGAGAAGGACGAGGGCATCCGCCCCGACAGCACCGCCGAGAAGCTCGCGAAGCTGCCGCCCGCGTTCAAGGAGGGGGGCGTGCTCACCGCCGGGAACTCCTCGCAGATCAGCGACGGGGCGTCGGCGACTGTGCTGATGTCGGAGCGGAAGGCGAAGGAGCTCGGGATCGACCCGCTCGGGACCATCGTGGACTTCTGCTCGCAGGCGGTGCGCCCGGAGGACGTCATGTTCGCGCCAATCCCCTGTGTGAAGAAGCTGATGGGTCGAACGGGGCTGAAGATCGCTGACTTCGAGCTCGTCGAGCACAACGAGGCGTTCTCCTCTGCGTCCGTCGGGGTGCGCCAGGAGCTGGGGATCCCGTGGGACGTGTTCAACATCCACGGCGGGGCCGTCGCGCTCGGCCATCCCATCGGCTGCTCGGGCAACCGGATCGTCGTCACGCTTCTCCACTCCATGATGGAGAAGGACGTCCACCGCGGGCTCGCGACGCTCTGCATCGGCGGCGGCGACGCGATGGCGATGGTGCTCGAGCGGTGAGGGGTCTACTTCTTCGGCTCGAGGATGCGCGTGTCCCCGATCTCGCGCAGCAGAACGGACTCGCCCTTGTCGTCCATCGTGAGACTCTGCATCTCTCCGTAGAGACGCATCCAGGTCGCGTCCTTGTTCTCCCGCCACGTGTCGAAGTCCCCGTACTTCGCGCACTCCCACATCACCGCGGCGTGGTAGCGGCCAAAGCCGAGGACGTAGGCGTACGTGCCCTTGTAGGTCCAACCCTTCGGGGCGCTCTTCCGGATCGCGTCCTCGTTCTTCTTCGTCCACATCTGGAAGTCCAGCATCTTGTCCTCTTTCACGTTGAAGCTCTGCATGTAGAGCATGCGGTCACCCACCGTCGGGAGTCCGCGAAAGGAGAAAACCTTTCCGCCCATCGGCCGCAACGTTTTAGTGGCCCGCCCCTTACGGCGCAAGGCTGCTCCCGTAGTCTAGTGGCCAAGGATGGAAGCCTCTCGAGCTTCCGACTCGGGTTCGAATCCCGGCGGGAGCACTCTCCCCTTTAAGCCCCCGCTGGCTTGCCCGCCCGATGGCCCACGCCGCCGGGCTCGCGCTCCTCGTCTTCGGCGCGACGTACGTCCTCCTCTCCTTGGGACGCGTCCGCAAGTTCCGGATCGATCGCGCCGCGGCGGCGCTCTTCGGCGGGATCGTCATGCTGCTCGTCGTCCTCGCCGCCGGGGACGCCGGCCCGGGGGCCGTCACCGCCATCCAGTCGGCGGTGAACCTGGACGTGCTCCTCCTTTTGCTTGGGATGCTGCTGCTGGTGGCGGGCCTGGACGCCGCCGGGTTCTTCGAGTGGACGGCCGTCCGCCTGAGCCGGCGCGTGGTGGACGCGCGACAGCTCCTCGTCGTCACCGCCGCCGCCACCGCCCTCCTCTCCGCAGTCGCCCTCAACGACGCGGTCGTCCTCCTCTTCACGCCGGCGGTGATCCGCACCTGCCGCCTGCTCAAGGCGAACCCGGTGCCGTTCGTCGTCACGATCGCGCTCGCCGCCAACATCGGGTCCGTCGCGACCCCGATGGGCAACCCGCAGAACGCGTTCATCGCCGTGCATGCCGGCATCCCGTTCACCGCCTTCGCGGGCGCGCTCGCCCTGATCGCCGCGCTCTCCCTCCTCGTGGCCATCGTCCTCGTGCTCGCCCTCCTTCACCGCCGATTCCGGCCCGGCGGGGATTTGGCGGGGACGTTTCGCCCCGAGCTCCGCGACGCGAAGTTCACCGCCGACGAGACCGGCAAGCCGCGCGACCCGCGCCTCCTCCGTCTTTCGCTCATCGTCCTCGCGGCCACGATGGCGGGGTTCGTCCTCTCCTCCTTCCTCGGCCTCCCGATCTCTCTCGTCGCATTGAGCGGAGGAGCGACCGTCCTCTTCCTCGGCCCGTTGCTGTCGCGCACCGAGCCCTCCGAGGTGCTGCGGCGCGTGGACTGGAGCATCCTCCTCCTCTTCCTCGGCCTCTTCCTCGTGATCGGCGGGTTGCAGGCGACGGGGGACGCGGCGGCGATCCACACCGCGCTGGCGAAGGTCACGCCGGGTGGCCTCGGGGACATCGGCGGGCTGCACGTCGCCTCCTCGTTGCTCTCGAACCTCGTCTCCAACGTCCCCGCCGTCCTGCTCCTCGCCGGCCCGCTCGACGCGCTCGGTTCGGTGCGCCACTGGCTCGCCCTCGCGTCCTCCTCGACGCTGGCGGGGAACGCGACGCTCCTTGGGGCCGCAGCGAACGTCATCGCCGTCGAGGTCGCGCGGCGGGAGGGCGTGGAGGTCCGGTTCCGGGACTTCCTCTACCTCGGACTCCCCGTCGCTCTGGTCACCGTGGCGGTCTCGGCGGCGCTGCTCTCCCTCCGGTGACCGGGCTCACGTGTCCGCCAAGCGCCCGTCCATGAACTCGGCGTAGCCCTGGAGGTCCAGGAGGCCGTGCCCGCTGAAGTTGAACGCGATGACGCGCTTCTCGTTCGCCGCCGTCGCCTCGCGCGCCAGCTCGATCACCGCGCGGATCGCGTGGCAGGTCTCCGGCGCGGGGATGAGGCCCTCCGTCTGCGCGAACAGCCTCCCCGCCTCGAACGTCGCCGACTGCGGGAAGGACATCGCGTCGATGATCCCCTCGTGACGGAGGAGGCTGACCGAGGGGGCGGCGCCGTGGTAGCGGAGGCCGCCCGCATGGATCCGGGGCGGGATGAACGCGTGACCGAGGGTGTACATCTTCATCATCGGGGTCATCTCGGCGGTGTCGCCGAAGTCGTACTCGTAGCGGCCCTGGGTGAGGGAGGGCACGCTCGTCGGCTCCACCGCCACGAACTGCGTCTCCGACTTCCCGCGGAGCCGCTCGCCGATGGCGGGGTACGTGAACCCGGCGAAGTTCGACCCGCCGCCGACCGAACCGACCATGACGTCCGGCGTCTCGTCGATCTGTGCGAACTGCAGCATCGTCTCCTGTCCGACGATGGTCTGGTGCATCAAGACGTGGTTGAGGACGCTCCCGAGCGAGTACTTCGTGTTCTTCCCCGTCACCGCCGACTCGAGCGCCTCGCTGATCGCGATGCCCAGGCTCCCGGGGTTGTCGCCGTTGGCGGCAAGCAAGCTCCGGCCGTACTGCGTGCGGTCGCTCGGCGAGGCGAAGACCTCGGCTCCAAACATCCGCATGAGTTCCTTGCGGTACGGCTTCTGCTCGAAGGACACCTTCACCATGAAGACCGTGCACGCGAGGCCGAAGTAGTTCGTAGCGTGCGCGAGCGCGGACCCCCACTGGCCCGCCCCCGTCTCGGTCGACAAACGTTCAACGCCCTCCTTCATTGCAAAGTAGGCCTGGGCGATGGCGGTGTTCGGCTTGTGCGAGCCGACCGGGCTGACGTCCTCGCGCTTGTGATAGATCCGCGCCGTCGTCTTCAGGGCCTTCTCGAGCCGGCTCGCGCGGTAGAGCGGCGTCGGCCGCCCGAGGCGGAGATAGGCCTCCCGGACCTCCTCAGGGATCGGCTCGAAGCGGTTCGTCGACACCTCCTGGCGGATGATCTCCTTGGGGAAGATCGGCGCCAGGGCCTCGGGGCCGATGGGTTCCCGCGTGGCGGGATTCACCGGAGGAGGAAGGCCCCCGGGGAGATCCGGGAGGAGATTGAACCAGGAGGTCGGGAGTTCGTCGGGTCCAAGGACCACTTTCACCCGCCCGTTGCCGCCGTTGTTCGCGCTCATGCGGAGTCTACTGATTAGAACGCTATATAGCGTTTCTGCTCGTTGGAGTATAGAAACGGGCTATATGCACTAGCGAGTGTCCAGGAATGGGCATCTTGATGTGCCTAACCGCCCGACCTCCCCGGTTATCAGTTCCCATCCCGGGAGGGAAAATTAGTTGCCGCCACCGCCGGGAAGGAGGCCCTCGTGTCGAAGTCCTCGACCGCGACGGTGAACACCGAGCGCGAGCGGCGGCACCGCCTCGTCCAGATGGTCCACGAGGATCCGATGGACCCGGACGCCGCGTTCTTCTTCGCCGCGTGGCTGTCGGAGAACGGGAGCAAGCGCGAGGCGTTGGACACGCTGCACAAGGTCACGAACAAGCACCCGAGCTACCCGGGGATCTGGCGGTTCAAGGCCTCGATCTACGAGGAGATCGGGGACGAGATGATGGCGGCCCTGTGCCGGGCGCGCGCCGAGGAGGTCCAGTCGCTCGACGAGAACGGGGAGAAGGCCCCGGCCGCGAAGGACCTGGAGAACTCCTCGTTCGCGGAACTCCTCTCCACGGTCACCCAGCCAGCGGCAGGGAAGAAGACCGTCCGACCGCGCCCGAAGAAGAAGGGCTGACCCGGTTCGCCATCCTTCTGCAGGACAACCAAACCCTCAAATACGGGCAGCGGAGATGGCTTCGCCAGACACGAGGATTCGGCTCTGTCAGACTGTCGCCGTCGGCTACGTCTTGGAGTCCCGTTTCTGAGTGACAAAGAGTGAGACCATGCCAGAAGAGCAAACGGCGTCCTTGATCAAAGTCAAGGACCTAAGCCCTTCGTCGAAGCAGGCGAACCTGATCGCGAAGGTTGTGAACACGGGGGAACGCAGGACCATCGAGTCGAGAGTGGGCGGAAGCCGCCAACTCTCCGAGGCCACCGTCGGGGACGAGACCGGGATCGTGATCCTCTCGCTTTGGGAGGACCAGATCGACCAGGTCAAGAACAACGACGTGATCCAGGTGAACAACGGGTACGTCACCCTCGTTCGCGGGCACATCCGCCTGAACGTGGGGAAGTACGGCTCGTTCACCAAGGTGGACCACACCGTCGAGGTCAACACCTCGCACGACGTCTCCGCCCAGGAGCACGAGCGCCCGCCCCGTGAGTACGGCGGCGGTGGCGGCGGCTACGGCGGCGGCGGTGGCGGTGGCGGCTACCGCAGCGGCGGTGGCGGCGGCTACGGCGGCGGCGGTGGCGGTGGCGGCGGCGGATACCGCGGCGGCGGGGGCGGCGGCTTCGGCGGCCGTGACCGCGGCGAGCGGCGCGACCGCGGTCGCCGGCGCTTCTAGAAACTACACCCCTTTCCTTTCCGGCGGCCTCCATTTCGAGGCCGCCAAGACTTTATTGTCCAGACGCGCCTCCGGCCTTTGATGGCGCGCGTGATCAATTGTCCCCGGGACCACTCGCACGCGAAACTCGTGCGGGAGGAAGGGGGCATGTTCTCCTTCTACATCGACTGGTGCGGCAACTGCGGTGGCGTGTGGCTCGACCACGGCGAGTTCGGGAAGCTCGCGGGGTCGCGCCGCGCGGAGCGCGAGGTCGTGGACTATGCCTCCGGTTCAAGCGGCCTGAGCTGTCCCGTCTGCACCGTGATCATGGAGAAGCGGCCGTTCGGCGCCTGCAACGTCGATGTCTGCCCGAACTGCCTGGGCATGTGGTTCGACGCCGGCGAACTCGACATCGCCCTGGAGAAGACGACGGGCCGGCTCTGGGATTCCGGGCGCCCGAAGCCGGAGACCGTGCAGGCGGACGTCGACGTGAACCGCTACCGCCTGGTCTTGGCGCTGCACCCGCCGGACGATTTCGCGGGGCCTTAGTCGACCGACACGACGCGGACCTCGAAGGTCAGCGTCTTCCCTGCCAGCGGGTGGTTGAAGTCGACGCGGACGATCTCCGCCTTCGCGTCCAGGACCAGGCCGTCCGCCTCCTCGCCGTCGGGCAGGGCGAAGCGCACGGACATGCCGACCTCGAGGTCGCCCTCCGGGAACGAGGAGCGCGGGAGGTCGAGGACCATCTCCTCGTCGCGCTCGCCGTAGGCCCTCTCCGGCGGGATCGTGACCTGCTTCGTCTCGGCGGCGTGCAGCCCGCGAACGGCCTCCTCGAACCCCTCGATGACCTCGCCGGCCCCGAGCTCGAACTCAAGCGGGTCGCCGGTGAGCAGGCTGTCGAACTCCTCGCCGTCCTCCAGGGTCCCGCGGTAGTACACCTTGACCTTCGCGCCGTCCGCGGCGATCTTCTCCGCCATGCGCCGTCGATGGCAAGGCCATACTTAACGTGCGCGGAATTGGCGCGTCACAGCTCCTCGCCGCCGGGAGATTCCCCGCCCGGCCCGACGCCGTAGAGCTCGTACCGGGTCGCCTCCAGCTGCTCGACTTTCTTCCCGAGGAACTCGGCGGCGTTGCACACGCGGACCCCCGCCGACTCGGCGGCGGCGAGTACGCCGGGCATCACGCCGCGCCAATCACGATGCCGGAGGAGGTGGTGTTCCAGGACGAGCGTCCGGATCCGCGTCGAGCCGATCACCTTCACCAGGTTCGCCTCCGAGAGCGTGACGTTTCTCTCCCCGTCCCGGTCCATCATGTACGCGAGCGGGCCGTCGCAGATCACGACGTCCGCGTCCTCCTGCAACAGGAACGAGAGGTGCTCGATGCGCGGAGGGCCCTCGACGTCGGAGGTGTGGACGAGGCAGCGGTCGCCCGCGCGCACGGAGGTCATCACGACGTACCCGAGTTCCGTCCCCGGCCCGTGAGGTACCGCCTTCGAGAACCGGACCGTCGTCCCGCCGTGCTCGAACGTCTTCCCATCGGCCACCGCCAGCGTCTCCGGGTACTTCCGGATCTTCGAGAGAAAGTGCGCCGCCCGTCCCTCCTGGGAGTGATTGACGTTCCGCTTCCCGTCCTTCAGGTAGGCGTGCTTCCCGCGGTAGAGGCTCGGCATCGCGGGGTTGTGGTGGTCGTAGTGGTAGTGGGAGACCGTGAGGATGTCCGCGCGCTTCGCCGCCAACTTCACCGCCGCCCAGAGCTCGCGCTCCTTCGCTTTCTCCGTGGGATGCGGCGGGAGCCCGAACCGCCAGGGGCCGAGGCGGACGCTCGGGTCGATCAGGACCGTGGCGTCCTTCGTCTCGACGAGCGTGCAGAGGCTGCGCGCGCCGAGGGAATCGGCGGCGACCGGGGTGACCTTCACCGCCAACGACAACGCGCCGCGGCCTATGAGCCTGGGGCCGTGGCCATGCCCTTCGAGACGAACGCGGAGGTGATCACGGCGGGGATGAGGAGGAACCACGCGACCGGGAACATCGCGCCGAGGACGAAGGTGCAGCAGAAGGAGCCGGCCAGGATGTAGAGCACGGCGGAGGCGGAGGACACGTCGTCGGTGCGCGAGAACCTTCGGAAGGCCGCGCGGCCGGCCCCCAGGAGGATGAGCGCGACGCCGAAGGGGATGTAGCCGAGCGCCCAGATCGCGAGGTCGATCCGGTACCCCGGCGACGGTCTGTACGGAGGGAAGTCGGTGTAGTACTGGCCGGTCCGGACGCCGGCGGGGATCAGGACCGCGAGAAGAATCGCCCCGACGATGGCGGTGATGAACGTCGCGAGGCCGAGGCCGGAGCGGAAGTTCGTGTAGTACCCGAGCTGGCCGATGGCGACGAACACCAGGCTCACCGCCGCGAACTCATGAGCGAGGACCTGGAGGAGCGGGTACTCGGGCATGGAATAATAGGATCCCGTCAGGAAGAGGAGGATCATCGACGCGCCCACGGCAATGCAGGCGAAGGCGAGGAAGACCTCCCCGACCAACCCGGCGGCGAAGGGACGGCGGTCGCGCGGGACCGGCGGCGGCGGGCGGACCGGGTAGAACGGGATGTAGCCGCCGAACGGCATCGGGGCGTACGGGGGCGGGTAGGCGGGGTAGATCGGCGGTGGCATCGCGGCGGGGACAGGAGGCTGGGAGAGCGCGCGGCCGCACCGGTGGCAGAACAGCGCGTCGCCTGCGAGCGTCGCGCCGCACCGCGCGCAGTAGGCGGGGCGTTCCGGCGTCATCGGGTTCGCCATGGGCATCCTCGCTCCGGCCCGCCTATGGGGGCGTTAGGGGTATGAAGCTGCCGCCGGAATGTCGCTCTACAGTCCCAGCACCTGCGCGTAGCCCTCCATGTCCATGAACCCGTGCCCGGAGATGTTGAAGGCGATTACCTTCTTCTCGCCGCTCGCCTTGCACTCCAGCGCCTGGTCGATCGCGGCGGCGACGCTGTAGGCGCTCTCCGGCGCCGGGATGAACCCCTCGGCCCGCACGAACTCCCGGGCGCGCCCGAAGACGTGACGCTCGTCGGCGGGGTAGGCGATCGTGTCGATGAGCCCGTGCGACCGCAGGAGGGAGAGGATCGGCGCCGCGGCATGATACCGAAGGCCGTCCCCGCGGATCGGCGCCATCTCCTTGCGGTGTCCGAGCGTGTACATCTTCATCATCGGCGTGAGCTCGGCGTGGTCCGCATAGTCGTACTTGTACTCCCCCTGGAGGTTCGGGGCGACCTCGGACTGTGCGGCGAGGAACTTCGTCTCCGCCTTGCCCTTCACCACGTCCCCGAGAAAGGGGAGGGTGAAGCCGCCGAAGTTGCTCCCGCCGCCGAGGCTCGAGACCATCAGATCCGGCGTGACCCCAAGGATCTCGAACTGCCGCTTCGTCTCGAGGCCGACGACCGTCTGGTGCAGGAGCACGTGGTTTAGGACGGAGCCGAGGCAGTACACCGCCTTCTCGTCGGCGCGGGCGTCCTCCAGGCCCTCGGAGACGGCGATGCCGAGCGAACCGGGATGCTTCGGGTTCTCCTTCAATAGCGCGCGGCCCGTGGCGGTGACCGGCGAGGGAGAGGCGTGCACCGTCGCGCCGTACAACTCCATGAAGTACCGGCGGTCGCGCTTCCAGTCGTGCACCGCGCGTACCCAGTACACGGTCGTCGGCAGGCCGACGAGGGACGCCGCATAGGCCAGCGCCGTGCCCCATTGTCCAGCCCCGGTCTCCGTGGCGATCCGCTCGCAGCCCTGCTCCTTCGCGTACCAGGCCTGCGCGAGCGCCGTGTTCACCTTGTGCGACCCGGTCGGAGAGTAGAACTCGGCCTTGTAGTAGAGGTGCGCCGGGGTCTTCAGGCGCTCCTCGAGGCGCTTCGCGCGGAAGAGGGGCCGCGGCCGCCCTGCCTGCGCGTAGAGCTGCCAGATCTCCTCGGGGATCGGAATCCAGCGCTCCGTGCTCGTCTCCTGGCGGAGGCATTCCTTCAGGATCACCTGGCCGAGCATCTTCAGTCGCGTAGAGCCCTCGGAGTCATCGCGCGGCGGCGGTAGAGGTTCCGGAAGATCCGTCAGGATGTTGTACCACTTCGTCGGGAGTTCATCCACCGGCAGGCTAGTCTGCGAGGATTCCATGTGCACGCCCATCCTCCCCTGTGCGTCCGGCGGTAAGGAAGGTGGGGTATATGCGCCTAGGGGTCGAGTCCGGGGGATTCCCGCTCTCGAAAATCATCTCACGCAACCAGACAGAAAGAGATTCACCCTACCGCGCGAATCATCAAGGCGAGCTGATAGGTCGCGGCTGGCCGACTCAACCGCTGCCGTCCTGTGGCCTCACCGCCATGGGCGACACGGCGTATCGACTGGTCACGCCTGTTCGCCGGCACCGGGCTTCGGGCTACGCTCTGCGTCCCGACAGCCGAGCGGGGACCGCGCGGCCTATCTCCTCCCGGATCCCCCGCGCCGCCTGCGCGGGGTCCGGGGCCTCGTAGATGGACCTGCCGACGATCACGAAGTCGGCCCCGGCGGTGATCGCCGCCGCGGCGCTGCCCCCCTGGGCCCCGGCCCCGGGCGAGAGGATGAGCTTCTCCCCGACGATTGCGCGGAGCGCCTTGATCCGTTCGGGTCTCGTGGCGGGCGCGATGATCCCCGCGGCCCCGGACTTCACCGCAAGCCGCGCGAGGTCGTCCGCGATGGCGGCGTTGAACCGCGTCGCGCCGGGGTGGGACATCTCCGCGACCACGAAGATGTCGCCACGGGAGGCGTCCAGGCACGCCTTCAACGAGTCCTCGCCGGGGAAGCCATGCACGATCAGGCCCGAGGCGCCGGCGGCGAAAACCTGCTCGGTGATCAGGCGGTTCGTGTTCGGGACGTCCGCGACCTTGAAGTCACAGATCACGGGACGTAGGGCGGCAAGCTCCTTCACCGCCGACATCCCCGCCGCGAGAATCAGCGGGTAATTCACCTTGACCGCATCGACGCTCTCGCGGACCGCGGCGGCGATCTGAAGCGCCCGCGCACGGTCTGGGACATCGATGGCGGCGATGAGGCCGGTGTCCGGTCGCATCGGGACCGGAGGAGAACCGTTCCGGGCTTAACCCTTCGGCCCGGGGGATGGGGACTCTAGAAACCTCTCCCGCCACCCAGCCGCGAACGATTAAGTATCGAGCGGTGATGCGCCTAGGTGTGGCGAAGCCGCTCAAACGAGTGAAGGCGAAGGTGTGCCTCGTCGGCGAGGCCGCCGTCGGCAAGACCTCGCTGATCCGCCGCTACGTCCTCGACGAGTTCGACGACCGGTACATCACGACGCTCGGCGCGAAGGTCTCGAAGAAGGAGATGAGCGTCGAGGTCCCCGACTACCAAGTGCGCCTCGACCTCACGATCTGGGACATCATGGGAGAGAAGGGCTTCCGCGAGCTGCTCAAGGACGCCTTCTTCTTCGGGGCGAAGGGCATCATCGCCGTCGCGGACCTCACGCGGTACAAGACGCTGCAGGACCTCGACGAGTGGGTGCAGAGCGTCTTCAACGTCGTCGGGGAGGTGCCCGTCGTCTATGCGATCAACAAGGTCGACCTCCGCGGCCACCCCGGGACCTACGGGGACAAGGAGGTCGAGGTGCACACGAAAGCCTTCGGCGCGACGCACCACTACACGTCGGCGAAGACGGGCCAGAGCGTCGAGGCGGCCTTCGGCGCGCTCGCCTCCGCCATCCTGTCGAAGACCGCCGCCGGCGGTGGCGGGGACGACTGAGTCGTTCGCCTCCCCGAGAACCGACCCGAATGCTTTATATGTTGACTGTCGGCTCGCCCGCGCACAGGGGAACCAAGTGGACACGGGAGACCTCCAGCTCGAGCAGCACAAGGCCCTGAAAGCCAAGGTCTGCCTGGTCGGCGAGAAGGCCGTGGGGAAGACGTCTCTGATCCGCCGCTTCGTCCTGAACACCTTCGACGACCGATACATCACCACGATCGGGACGAAGGTCTCGAAGCGCGAGCTGCGCGTGGAGAACGTGAAGAAGGACACCTGGATGGACATGACGATCTGGGACATCATGGGCGAGCGCGGGTTCCGGGAGCTGCTGAAGGAGGCGTACTTCTTCGGCGCGCAGGGCGTCCTCGCCGTCTGCGACATCACACGGCAGAAGACGCTCGCGGAGCTCGACGACTGGGTAGATGGCGTCTTCCGCGTCGTCGGACACGTGCCCGTGCTCATCGCGGTGAACAAGACGGACCTCGGTGCGGAGCGTCAGTTCTCCGAGAAGGAGGTCGCGCAGGTCGCGCAGGCGTTCAACGCGCAGTTCATGTTCACCAGCGCGAAGATCGGCGAGAACGTGGAGTCCTGCTTCCAGCGCCTCGGCACGCAGATCCTCGACTCGCAGACCCTCAGTTCGTGAGCGTTGTGCTCCCCGCCGCGGACGCGTGGATCCAGTAGCCGTTCGTGGCCGCCATGTAATCGGAATCGCTGAGCCGCTGCAGGTAGAAGGGCGGAGCGGTCGAGTACCCTTCCACGCTCTCGTGGGGGATCCCCAGGAGGACCGAGCCGACCGTCCTCGGCGTGAAGCTCGGGTAGCCGACGAAGTTCCACCCGACGACGATGTCGATCGTCGTGGACGTCGGCACGAGGCCGGCGATCGCCCAGTCGCCCGGCGTCGCGACGGCCACCCAGAAGCCGACGTAGAGGTCCAGCGTGTCGAGGTCGTTCCAGGGGAAATTCTTGTGGTTGCTGTGCCAGTTGTGGCCGTGCCCGGGCTTGTCCCCGTACGTCCGCACCCACGCGTAGTCGACCGTCTGGAAGACGGACGCGACCGTCCAGTTCGCCTGCTCGAGGGGCACGGAGAGGAGATGGCGCAACTCGGTGAGCGAGCGCGAGAGCTCCCCGGCCTGCTGCAGGGCTGCGGTCCACCGGCCCGTCCCGTTCTCCAGCGCGCGAACCTGGTAGAAGTGGTTCGTCGGGTCCCCGAGGCCCACGCCGGAGTCGACGAACGTGGCTGTCCCCCTAGGGAGGGTGGTGAGGAGGGCGTACGTCACCGCCGAGGAATCGAAGGCCGTTCCCCGCCAGATCTCGTAGCCGATCACGTCGTCCGCCCCGCTGCCGTCGTCCGCCGAGAGCGCCCACGCGAGGGTGATATCCACGAGACCCGTGCCGCTGAGCACCGCCGGGAGCATGACCGGGGCCGCCGGAGCCGTGTCCGGGAAGCATGTAGGCCCTGCGGTGAAGTCGGCGGCGTTGTCGTTCGTGTCCTTCGGACGGCCGCTGAGGTCGGGGCCTCGGAAGATCGCGACGGCGGTGGTGTTGAGCGAGGCGTCCGTCATGATCGTGTTGCTCGCCTCCCAGTAGTGCGTGCCTCCATACGACTGGTTCCACTCGACGCGGTCGACGATGAGGTCGGCGCCGCCAAACGCGGTGCCGTTGTTGCTGAAGACCATCTCGAGGTCGTCGCCGGTCGCATTCAGCGGGGAGCCGGTCAGGGCGACAGTCAGGTAGCCGTTGGCGGGAACGAAGCCGAAGGAGTATTGCCGCCAAGCCTCGTAGGCGGTGGCCCCCACGCCGTCCTTCTTCAGGTAGTACGAGGCGAGGTCGACCGCGGTCCCTCCGGGGTTGTATACTCGCACGCTCTGCCCGCCGGTCGGGGGCCGGAGCTCCACACAGGCCACCTTGAGGAGCGCCGGCTGCACCGCGGCCTCGTGGAGGTTGAGCAGGCTGGCGTTCCCCGGCCACCAGCCGATCGTCTGCGTGAAGGCAAGCCCGGCGGAGGTGAGGTCGCCGTGCACGAACATCACGGGGTCATTGAGATCCGCGCCCTCCTTCACCTCGATCGTGTTCGGGCTGGAGCCGTTGGTGTACCAGTTCCCGTAGACGTCGAGGTCGTAGGACCCGTTGTTGTAGACGAGGGAGAGGCTGGAATAATCGGCGCCATCCACCCACGCCGTGATCCGCTCGCCGACGGGGAGCCGCAGGCCGAAGGCGTCGAAGGCGGTCCCGTACACGTTGTCCGGCGGCGGGGGCGCCGCGAGGGAAGGGAAAGTGGCCACGATCAAGAGCGACGCGAGCAGCAGCGAGGCCGCCGCAATAGACCTCCAGGTAACCGGCATGGTGCCCACGCCCGCTGGAGCAACGGTCCAGCTACATAGATGCGTTGGTGCATCGTCCGAAATCTGCGCATCGTCGCCATCTTTAAGTAAGCTCGTCCTGTTCGACGGCCTCCGGACAGCGCCTCTGGCCGCCGGTCTCGCGTGGGAGGAGAGAACGTTGGAGCGTACCTTGGCGACCTTGCTCATTGCGCTGGTCGCCCTCGGGGCCTTCCCGCTCCGCGCCGGCGGCGACCCCGTCGAGGCGGTCGAGGGCCCGCAGTACCGGAGCGCGACGTGGTCCTTCGACACCCCGGCGGACTACACGCTCTCCCCGTCCACCGGCATCTCGGCGGGGAACCTTTCGCTCACCGCCACCCCGTCCTCCCTGACCTGGACCGCCCAATCCGACTTCGGCGGGAACTCCAGCGTGGTCGACAACCTGACCATTGCCGCCACGAACCTGCGCCTGGCGGGGAACCCCGCGGACCTCGTCGCGAGCGGGGACTTCTCCAGCCCAGTGCCCTGGACCTTCGCCTCCTCGCCGAACGTCAGCGCCTCGGCCCCGCCCTCGGAAGGACAGTTCAACGGGACGGCCGCGTCGCCCGAGGTGCCCTTCAGCGGCCTCAACGCGACTGCGGGATGGTTCGCCCAGGGGACGGCACCGTCGCTGTCCTTGAACACGACGGCGCCTTACGAGGGGACGGGGTACTTCACGATCGGGTGGTCCCAGGCTCTGCCGGCCTCGTACGGAGGCGCGCTCAACGTGACGGGCTGGGACCTCTCCGGCGTTTCAGGCCTTCGCCTCCACGCGCAATCCATCGAGGCGGCCGTGGTCGTCGCCATCCAGCTCACGGACGCCCTCGCGGCGGTGTGGACCTCGCCGACGCAGGCGGTGGCGGCCTCCTGGACGGCGCACGACTTCGACTTCCCCGCGGCGGGCATCGACCTCGCCGCCATCACCGGGATCGAGCTGCGCTTCTCCCGCGCGCCGCCCGACGCCCTCGCGCACACCGCCAACATGGACCTCCTCTCCTTCTACCGCCGCACGACGTTCGACGAGACCGCGTTCATCAACCAGACCGTCGTCAAAGGGACGGCGACCCCACCGCTGCTGGGCTCCGCGCGCCTCCAGCTGGACCTCACCGCCGTGATGACGGCGAACGTCACCGCCGATCTCGAGGTCCGCCTGTCCGGACCGGACAACTTCACCGCCATCGTCCCCGCTGTCGCGCCGGGGCAGTCCACCGTGATCCTGGACCCGAGCCTCAACGTCACCGCCGCGGGGGCGTACGGGCTCTCTCTCGGCCTTCATGTCCTCGCGGACACGACAGGGACGGCGAGCGTCGACGTGCGCGTGGACAACGTGAGCTTCGTCGCGCCCGGGTACCAGAACGGCTCGTTCCTCTCCACCATGATCGACCTCGGAGGGGCGTCGTTGTTCGACACGCTCGCGTTCAACGCCTCGCTCGGATCCGGTCACGCCGCCACGGTCTTCGCGCGCTCCGGGAACTCGAGCATCCTCGACGGCTCCTGGTCGGCATGGACGGCGCACCTCCCGGGAGCGACGCCGGCGGCGATGCCGCCGAACCGCTTCGTCCAGTTCCTCGTCTGGCTGAACACGACGAGCGGGCTCACGACCCCGACGCTCGACGACCTGACCCTCACCTACCGCCAGTTCCCCTCCTGGCCGCCGCTGTCCGGGAGCGTCCTGACGCTGCCCTTCACCCCCGCCGAGCCGCTCTACCGCTACTGGAACCTCACCACGAACGAGACGCTCCCCCCCGGCACGGCCGTGGACTGGTCCTATTCCTTCGACGGCGTCGTGCTGAACCCGATCGCCGGCGGCGTCCTCGATCTCGTTGCGCCCCTCCTTTACTTCTCCGCTCGCCTGCGCACCATCAACACGTCGCTGACGCCGGTGGTCCAGGACTTCACCGTGCACTTCGAGGTGTGGGGGTCGCAGACGATCGTCGCGATCGATCCGCCCGGACCGCTGAGCGCCACGGCCGACGACACGCTGACCTTCACCGCCAACGCGACGGACGAGTTCGGCCACCCTCGCGTCCCCAGCTTCCTGTGGACGACGACGGAGCCGGGCGGGCTCCTCGCCGCCGGCGTGTACCAGCCGCGCCTCGTCGGGACCTGGGCGGTGTGCGTCGAGGCGCTCGGGATGCCCGCGTCCCAGGTGTGCGCGAACGTCACCGTGGGTCCGGGCGCGCTCGCCGCCATCCTCGTCACGCCCTCCTTCGCGAGCATCACCGCCGATGCGGCGGTCGACTTCAACGCCTCCGGGTTCGATGCGGACGGGAACGCGCTCGCGCTCGCCGCGAACTGGAGCACGGACGACGCGCAGGCGTCGGTCGACGCGAACGGCACGTTCACCGCCGTCACCGCCGGGTCGTGGACGGTCTTCGCCTCGAACGGCACCGGTCCGGTGATCGGGACCGCGACGGTCCTCGTGTCCCCGGGGGCGCTCTTCTTCCTCTCGATCACGCCGCCGAGCGCGACGGTCGTCTCGGGCGCCTCGCAGGACTTCGGTGCGACCGGGTTGGACCAGGACGGGAACGGGTTCGCGGTGACGCCGACGTGGTCCACGACCGATCCCGGCGGGAACATCACCGCCACGGGGCGCTACACCGCGTGCCAAGTGGGCCCGTGGACCGTGCGCGCGCAGTCCGGGGTCGTGTGGGAGGTCGCCTCAGTGACCGTCACCCCTGGAGGGGTGGCCATGTTGGCGGTGAATCCGCCGACCGCGACGATCACGACCGACGAGGCCCTCTCGTTCACCGCCACCGCCACGGACGCCTGCGGGAACCCGACGGCCGCCACGCCCACGTGGACGACGACGGACCCCGGCGGCACCGTGGACGCCTCTGGCCTGTACGTCCCGGGCAGCACCGGCGTGTGGTCGGTCACCGCCACCCAGGCCCCCGCGAGCGACAGCGCGACCGTCACCGTCCTCCCCGGCAACGCGACGCGGATCGACGTCCTGCCGGATGGCCCGCTCGCGATCACCGCCGACGACACCGTCGCCTTCACCGCCACAGGCTATGACGCGAAGGACACCCCCTTCCCGTTCTCGGCGGTCTGGAGCACCAACGATCCGGCGGGGGCGATCGGTGCCTCTGGGGTGTACTCCGCCGGTCGCGTGGGGACGTGGACCGTCGCCGGGCGCTCCTCGAACGGGACGCTCGTCGACACCGCGCAGGTCCTCGTGTTCCCGGGGATCCCCGCCGCCATCTCCCTGACGCCGTCGAACGGCTCCTTCGATCAGGGCGAACGCATCGACCTCCTGCTCACCGCCACCGACGCGGACGGGAACGCGGCGCCGCTCACCGCCACGACCTGGGCGTGGGACCGCTCGAAGGCGGACGCGATGGCGCAGACCCCGGCGACGCTGAACCTCATCGTCCGTTCGGGCGCGAGCGGCGCCCTCGACGTCACCGCCATCCACGGCACGCTCTCCGTCACCGCGACGCTGACGATCGCCCCGCCGCCCTTCTCGGTCACCGCCGTCCCCGGCCTCACCCTGGTGGAGGACCAGGGCCCGACCCTCTGGGACCTCGCGCCGTACGTCGTCGCCGGGTCCACGGCCGATCTCTCCTGGCTCGTCTCCGTGTCGGACCCGACGCTCGCGACGTTCTCGGGCCAGGCGGACGAGGGCCAGATGGTCCTCACCGTCCGTACCGGCCCGGACCGGCACGGCACGGCGGACGTGACGCTCATCCTCCGCGATCCGTCGGGATTGGCGGTGACGACGCTCACCTCGCTCGACGTGACGCCGGTCAACGACCCGCCGCTGTTCCACCCGCCGCCCGATCTGGCGGTGAAGGCCGGGGAGCCGAAGGGCTTCGACTACGCGCCCTACGTCGAGGACCCCGACGGCGCCGCGACGCTGACGCTGACCGTCTCCGACCCCGTGCACGCGGGCGTGAGCGGCCTCGTGGTGACGTACACCTTCGACGCGTCCTACCTCGGGCAGGTCGTGCCGATGGGGCTGAACGTGAGCGACGGACTCCTCACCGCGACACAGGGGATCCTGATCAACGTCACGGACAACGCGCCGCCGCGCGCGGCCGGGTCGCTGACGCCGCTCAGCCTCCTGGAGGACCAGGTCGTCTCCGACGCATACCCCTCCGTCGACCTGCGCACGCTGTTCACGGACGACGAGTCCCTGACGATCACCGCCGAGGGCCGCGACCTCGTGCTCGATGTCTTCCCCGTCGGCGCCGTCATCAAATTGGGGGTGAGCGGGGAGCGCGACTGGTTCGGGATGACGACGCTCGTCGTTCGCGCGCGGGACCCGACCGGCGGGATCGCGGAGGTGTCGACGGCGGTGACCGTGACGCCGGTGAACGACGCGCCGACCATCGCCCTCGCCGGCACGCTGCACGCGAAGTTCGACCTCGCCGCGGTATTGGATCTCTCCGGGCTGATCCGCGACGTCGACACGCCGCAGGAGGACCTCGTCCTCACGACGAGCGACTCGCGCGCCTGGTTCACGGGCACGACACTGACCCTGCTCTACCCGTCCTACACGCTCGGCAACGCCTCCTCCTACCTCCTCCCGCTGACCCTCACCGCCGACGACGGGTTGTTCCAGGCGACCGTCACGCTCCAGGTGAACGTCTCCGGGAACGCGCCGCCGCGCCTCGTCGTGCCCCTCGAGGACCTCTTCGTCGAGGAGGACGGCCCGGCGCAGAACCTCGTGATCAGCGCGTACTTCGCCGACGACGACGAGCTCGGCGGGGCCGCCGCGCTAACGTACGACGCCTCCGTGCTCGGCCTCGTGCCCTCCTGGTCCTACCCTCCGAGCCAGGTGCAGCTCACGCTGACGCTCCCGGCCGACTGGAACGGGGAGGCGGTGGTCGTGGTGACCGCGCGGGACACGCCCGGGGCGACCGCCTACGCGTCCTTCACGGTGCACGTGCGCGCGGTGAACGACCCGCCGACGTTCCTCGACCTGCCCGAGCTGATCGCGCACGCGGGGCGCGTCACCGTCCTGGACCTGCGGCCGTACGTCTCCGACGCCGCCGACGGCACGGATCTCGCTCGGCTGTCGGCCTCGGTCTCCTCCGGGATTGCGACGGCGTACGGGCTGCTCGTGCTCTTCGAGTACCCCGCCGACGCCTCCGGACCGGACACGGTCGTGGTCACCGTGCGCGACGACCAGGGCGGCCGCGCGGAGCGGTCCGTGGCGGTGCGCGTGCAGGGGGTGCAGTCGCCCGAGGGCTTCCCGCTGTGGGCTCTGCTCGTGGTTGCGGCAGCGGTCGCCGCCATCCTCGCCGCCCTGCTCGTGACCCGCCGCCGCTACGTGCTCGAGGACGCCTTCCTCCTGGTGAAGGACGGGCGGCTGCTCGCGCACAAGACGCGCCGCGGCCGGGCGGACCGGGACGAGGACGTGTTCGCCTCGATGATCGCCGCCATCCACGCGTTCGCGCGCGACACGTTCCGCGAGGAGAGCGAGACGCTGAAGCGCTTCGAGTCGCAGGGCCAGGAGTTCCTCGTGGAGAGCGGGAAGACCGTGTACTTCGCGGTCATCTACGGCGGGAAGGAGCCGGAGTGGGCGGCGGAGTCGATGCGCACGTTCGTGGCGGACGTGGAGAAGCAGTACGGGAACCTCCTGGAGGCGTGGTCAGGCCGCGTGTCGGACCTGCCGGGGATCGCGACGATGGCCGAGGCGTTCGTGAAGACGACGCACTACCGGAGCGGGGACTGGTCGGCGTACGCGGGGAAGAAGGCGGAAGCGGCGGAGTGAGTCCGGTGCTCTCCCTCAGGGAAGGCGAACGAAACCGGCCTGCTCGAAGTGGTGGTCGAAACTGAACGCGGTCTCCACCCCGAGCTGGCGCATGACGACGAAACTGCTGCAGTCCGTCAGGCTCCAGCGCTTGTCCAGGTGCTTCTCGAACTCGGCGAGGGCGGCCTTGAAGAGATCCTCGTCGATCGAGACCACTGTGATCTGGCGGCTGTCGAGAACGCCCCGAGCCAGCCGCGCGGCCACGTCGACATCGGTGGCCATTCGGACGAGAGTGACGGCCTCGTCCAAGACGAAGTTCGTCGTCGCAATCGCGCCGTGCTCCCCCTGGGACACCGCCGTATAGAGTCTCTTGGCGGCACCCGCGTTCACATCCCCGGGGACGGAGAGTGCGACCCAGGCCCCGGTATCCAGGAAGATCAGGATTTTCCCCCGTACAGGTAGGCGTCGTGGTGCTCGGAGGCGTCCCGGATCCTCCCGGGTTTCCGGGTCAGCGGGAACAACGTGAACACGGGGTCGTCCGGGTCGACCCTCTCCCGGTCCGTCAGGCCTCGCACGGCCGTCCGCAGGGCCTCCTTGAGGGTGGCCCCGTGCGCCTTCGCATATCCTGCCAGCAGAGCGTACTCCGTCTCGGACAACTCCGTCTGCACGACCTTTGCCATGTGACATGTAGAATGTGACATCTCGTATTTAGCCTTTCCCGGGAGAGCGGGTCGCCGGGAGTGGTCCGGGCACGTGTCGCGCCTGCCAGGGATCGCGACGATGGCGGAGGCGCTCGTGAAAGTGGTGCACTACCGTAGCGGGGACTGGTCGTCGTACGCGGGGAAGAAGGCGGGAGCGGCCGAGTGAGCACCGCTCTCGGGGGGGCCGACGACGCTCGCTTGCTGCGAGGTAAAGGCGACGCGGAGCCCCGACCTGAGCCCGAGCTTGCGCATGGCGATGACACTGGCGAATTCTGTAGCGCTCCGCCCTCTGCCCCCCGATCTTCTCGAACCTCGCGAGCGCTTAAGTGAAGAGGTCCTCATCGATCCACGCGACTACAGGATGTGCACCCCGAACTCTCGCTCGATCTCCGTGGCGAACGCGCGGAAGTCCGCGTCGTCGGAGAGGATGGCCACGCCGGAGAACCCGAGGAGCGGGGCGTCAACCCGTTGCACCGCCTCCGCGAGGAGCCGGAGGTCCATGCGCTCCGGGAGCGGGGGGCCGCTCTTCCCGCCACGCCCCTCCTTCAACCGAGAGGGCCTATCGCTCTGGCGGGCCTTCCGCCTCGTGATCGCACGGACCCGCTCGCGGTACCGGCCGTAGAAGGCCCGGACCCGGCGGAGACTGGCGGTGAGCGATGTCAGGGGGCTGCGCGCCGCGGCGGGCATCTCTAGACCGCTCAGAAAACCGTCCACACCATCCAAACCTGCGGCGACGGCTGAGGCATCCTCCGCCTCCTCTTGGGTCGCCACGAGGCGCACGAGCACGGCGCGAAGCTCCCGTTCGATGCCCAGGGTCACGGCGAGCCGGTACTCGCGACGGTCTTCGAGAAGGCGGGTGAACCGTCGGGAGCTGTCCGCTTTCCGGAAGCGCTTCAGGGCCTCCGGTGGGGCGACCCCTTCCAGGAGCACGACTAGGAGGACGTTCGTGTCGCACAGCACCAGGAGAGGCAACCGCCCCCGAGCGAATCTCTCCTTATCCCGAAGCGGCAGAGTCGCCTCATGCGCGGCTAGGCGGGAGGCGAGGCGTTCCGAGAAGACCTCCGGCCTACGCCCTGCCAGAACGGTGAGTGCCTCGAGTTCCGCAAGGGCGTTGCCCGCCGCGGCTGCCCGATGCGCAAGGGCTTCGAGCAGGCCCTCGTCCTCATACGATTGCGCCGCCTCGACCAGATTCCCGCGGATCTCGGCCGCGAGGCCACGGAGGTCCGGGTCGCCGCCAAGGTCGAACACCGGATCCAAATCTGGGGCATCCATTCGCTTCCGGATCGTGTCCCGCGCCTCGTCGAACCGCCGCAGCTTCACGAAGCCACGCGCCATCGACTCGAGGACGCCGGGGGTCGGCGCCAGCTTTCCGTACGACAGGAGGGCCTCCTCGGTCCGTCCCCGCGCTTCGAGCGCGCGGGCGAGGGTTAGCCGTCCCTCGGCGCCAAGGAGGTCCGCCGGGACCTGCGAGAGGTCGGCCACGGCAGCGGCCCAGTCCCCTCGCTCCGCGGCGGTCAACCCGTCCGCCGTGCTCCGCACAGCCTCCCGCGAGCGAGCCAACTCGGCATCTACATGGGCGGCTGTAAGCACCTCGGCGGCGTAGTTGGCCGCAGGATCCTTCTCGAGGAGGCGGGAGGCGAGGTCCCCGAGCTCCTCCAGGGGAGCGATCCCCCGTGCTAGCCGCAGACCGTCTTCGAGGAGGGCGGCGGGAGCCCCCGTGTCGAAGAGGGCGCGCACGGCCCTCCGGGCCCGCGTCTCCTCCCCGGACTCGGAGTACGCCCGGGCGGCGTCCAGCCAATGGCGGGCATCGAGCGCGGCGAGCTCCTCGAAGATCCGCCCCGCTTCGGCACCGCGTTCCATGGAGAGGAGGAGCGCGGCCAGCGAGGCGAGGTCCGGACCCTCCAAGGTCCCCACCCGCCTCGCCAACCTGTAGAGGGAGAGGGCTTCTCGGGACTGCCCCTCCCTAAGAAGGCGCCTTGCTTCGGGAGCTACGAGCGCCACGATGGAGGAATCGTGTGATCCGCGGTTCACCGCGTCCCGGAGGCGCTGGACCCGATCAGGTGCCCCGGCATCCACCGACAGGCGGGCCAGCCGCTCGACATCCGCGAGATCGGGGTCCGGCTCCACGGCCAGCGCGGTGAGAGCGGACAGTTCTCCGGCGGCATCCCCGGCGGCCCGCGCCAGGTCACGCCGTTCTCTCAGTGCCCGATGGCGCGCCCTCACGGCCTCGGTCTCGATCCGGTGACGGACGCGGTCCAGGGCCTCTTCGCCCCGCTCCGTCCAGGAGCTCGGCGGGCCGGTCACCAGGGATTCGAGAATCTCCTGGGCGCGGGGCCAATCCTCCCGGAGGTTCACGGCGAAGGCGCGGTAATACAGGAGGCAGGCCTCCAGGAGAGGCCCACGCCCTTCCCAGACCTCGGGGTCGAGCGGCGGGAGGGTGGGAAGCGCATCGAACATGACCTCCGCGTGAGGCACGAAATCCAGGAGAGGTTTGTCGGTCCCGAGGGTCGCGCGGGTTCTCCCCTGCATCAGGAGCCACGCCGCCGCATGGAGCCCGGCGATGCCGAGGATCAACGCCTCCTCCCGGGAATCCGGGGGCACGACGAGGAACACGACGGCGGCCTCCGCCAGGCTGACCGTCAGGGGTTCCGGTTCATACTCGTCGAGGCACTCCTCGCAGATCGGCCAGGCGACGGACAACCGACTTGCAGAGACCGTGTCGGAAACCTGCATCGCGGCGAGGCGGGCCTGATGAAGGTTCCCCTCCAGGGTCAACCGGGCCGCCACCGCGGTGCCCTCCTTCGCGAGCTTGTTCGCCATCCGTGTGCTCGCGAGGCGGCCCCACGCCCGCGGATTCTCCTTGGCGAGCTCGCCCATGTGGCGTGTCACAACGGCCCAGTCCACCGCCTCCAGGAGTTGATCAGCGCGGGCGCGGAGCCGCGCGTCGCGGTCGTTCCCCTCCTTTCCAGGGGGAAGCTGCTCGAGGCTCGCCGAGAGGATCTGCAGGGCGGCCGCCCTCGATCGGGCGTCCTCGCTCACTTCGGTCTCGCGAAGCGCCAGGACAGCTTGGGAGAGGGCGCGCTCCCAGGCCTTCTCGTGATAGGCGATGAGAGAGCGTCCGAGGTGGTCCTCGGCCAAGCGGAACTCGCGGTCGGCCGGGGTGTAGTCGTACTTCTCGAGCAGGGCAAAGGCCCGGGCCCGATGCTTCTCCCGATCTCGCGGGTCGCGTCCCATGTGGGTCTGCCCGATGCGGATTCCCCTATTTCCCGCCTCCATCCCGCGTCTCACGGGCGGTATTCATCCACTCCCGGCCCCGCGGCGTCGCCCCGTCTCCTGATCAGGGGAGCTTTGAGGGGTCGGCACGAGCCGGGTCGAGGGGAACACTAATTGCTGACTCCAGTGCTGTTCCGATCGGATCCTGACCGAACTTGACCTTGTCCAACGCTGTTCCGGCCTTCGGACTCGAAAGTCGGAAGGTCTCGGCCTCGCGTCGCACCGCGGGCTCTCCGCGCCGGGACCCGGAAGAGGAGGGTGCGGGGACCGAGGGGTCCGGGTGAATGGAGGCGACTCGTGTGCGCCTCCCCGCGCGACCGGGATCGGGGCACCCTGTCCGGAAATGGAGTCGACTCCGCCTCGGACCGGACCCGGCCGAAGGTGTGCCTGAGAGCTCCCAACCCGCGTCGATCCTCGTCTCCCCCGAAACGGAACCGGGCCGGTGCGTTCGGACATCGGCCGACCCCATCACGAACCCCGCCATGTCGGGACGGTCCCCGGGCACACCGGGGACGAGGGCTTCCAGCGCAGGATGAACAGCGTTTTCGCTCACCCATCCAATTGACAGATCTCGCCCCAGCCGGTCCGGCCTTACGGGCACCGCGTCCGCCCTTGCGGAACTGCGTGCCGGGCGTTCCGACAGCTGTTCGGGCCTGCGCAAGCCGCTCCAGGTCGGCCCATCCCCCTTCCGGATCTCCTCGGACCCCCGCCGGGTCGGCCCGGACCTCGTCTCACGGGAGCGGCGCTCTTGTCCGACCCCGCCATGACCTAGTCCGAGGCGGAGACACCCAGGCCGGATCTGCCCGGACCCGGTCCACCGGAGCCGGGGTCCGTTCCCGGTCGCCCCACGTCGCCGCCGGATGGACCCGGACCCGCGGAGGCCTCCCGGACCCCGGTCCGAGGGGTCCACACCCCCGCCGGACCTGCCGCGGAAGGTTCCTGGCCTGGCGGCGATCCGTTCAGACGTGGGGTACTCCATAGGACCCCGTTCGCAGGGCGCTTCGGGAGCGTCGGAGGTCGGAGCGGAACCGAAGGGACCCGACCCGTTCGTCCCGGGCCGGCGGAGGCACGCCCCCGGCGGCCTGAACTCACTCCCGGTCCCTGGATCGTGGAGAAGCACACAGCGCCCCCGGGCAGCCAGGGGACGGTCTCATCGGGGAGAACACTTCGAAACCCTCGCCTCGGCCCGAAACGCTTAAATACAATCAAAAAGTCGTTCAAAAGAGCATATCCCCTGGACCCCATATTCCACTGTTCATGGCTCAGACGGCCTCGATGAGGGGCGGACGGACATGAACGGACGATCGAAGAAGGGCGTGTGGACGGGAGTGGCAATGGTGGGACTGCTCGTGCTCCTTGTGGGGAACGTGAAGTACGTTCCCGCGAGGCAGGAGGACTCGAGCGCGTCGAGTGGGCCGGAGGGGTTGAGCGGGCTATATGGCGTGTCCGCGGCCGCCTCCATCCCGTCCGTGGCGTCGGGAGCGGGCGTCGGAGGGCACGAGTCGCCGGCGGGGACACCCCCCGCGGTTCCTCCGGCCACCGCAAGCCACGCCGTCCCAGAGAGGCGCGGGGCCGGGGCCCTGGCGACGCCCCGTCTTCCTCCTCTGTCGTCGCGGCTCCCGGAGACAAGTGATTCCGCCGTTCGCGTCGAGTTCGCTGGCGGCGACACGGTCTCCTGGGTCTTGCCGGAGTCCCTCCTCTGGGAGGATTCGAATGCCGGGCAGATCCCTGCGGCTCACCGCCACGCGGTGCCTCGGGTCGGCAGCGGCTCGGCGACCTATGCGAACACCTACGTAGGCCTGTGGATCGATGCGGAGTACGTCTCGGGACCGCGATCGCTCAAGGAGAACCTACTGCTGCAATCCCGACCTCCCACGCCCGCCGCCGGCACGGAGTGGTTGGTAGTCCCCTTCGAGCTCGCGGTGCCAGAGAATCTCGACGCCCGCGTGGGACACGAGTCGGTCACGACCCCGGGACTCCGGACCTCCCGCCAAGTCGACTTCGGCACGGATGCGGGGATTGCGTTCCACATCGCGGAGCCCCTCGTCTATGAGGCGGAGAACCGCAGCGCCCGGGCGCCGGCGGAGTACGTGGTCTCCCGGAACGGCTCGCATCTCCACCTCGCCCTTGCGGTGCCCGCAGACTGGCTCCTCGACCCCGGGCGGACGTTTCCCGTGGTCCTCGACCCCACGATCAACAGCGGAGACTTCACGCGGGAGTCCGCGGACTTCACCGTCGCGGGCATCGGCCTCCTCGATCCACGCGGCGCCGACGTGGCGGTGGGGGACATCGTCGGCGACGGACATCCCGACGCCTTGTTCCTCGGGGTGGACTCGGTGGCCTTCGGCCTTTGGCCAAACCAGGTCTTTTTGCGGACGCTCGTGTACGGCGTGTGCCAGGACATCCGCGCAACGGACGGCTCCTGCGCGACCGCCATCCTGCCTCACTGGCTCCCGGTGAGTTCCTCGAATGAGGATTGGGCAAGCCGCGGGGCCGGGGTGGCCCTCGGGGACCTCGATGCCACGGGTTCCCTCGACGCGTTGTTTGTGACGGTCTCGGAAGTGGTCGTGGGGACGTTCCCCTTCACGGTCCACCTGCCTACCCTCGACTACTTCATCTGCCTCAACCTCGCGGCGGACGGGGCATGCGGCGCGGTCTCGGGGCTACGCACGTTGTCCCTCCTCCCCTCCTTCAGCGTCCGCGAGGTGGCCGTTTCCCTCGCCGACGTGGACAGCGACGGAGCCTTGGATGCCATCTTCACGGTGCTGGTCCCGGGCCTCGGTGCCCCGCTCGTGGTGGCGTGCTATCAGATAGATGCCGACGGCGTTTGTCCGGCGGGGTCGGTCGGAGCGATCTTTGCGGGTCCCGATCTCTCCGGGCCGGGCGTGCTCGACGTGACCTCGGTCGGGTTCGTGTTCGCGCCGTTGAACGACAACGACATCCCCGATGCGTTCCTCTCGCTGACCGAGATGGTCAACGTGGCGGGCAACCTCCGGTTCTGGACGCGCTATTGGGTCTGCTATGACTTCGAGATCGGCGGCACGACCGCCACCTGCCGGCTCTGGGGCGGCCCCCACACCCACCAGGACTTCGACGCGCCAGACCTCCTCGGCACCTTCACGGGGAACCTCGCCGACTTCACGGGCGGAGGGATCGCCCTGTTCACGGACTACCACCTGGGCGGCGACCTGGACGGGAACCGGTCCCTCGACGCCTTGGTGACGACGCTGGACTGCTGCCTCTCCGGGCAGTTCAGCACCTTCCGGACCCGGATGCTCTTCGACGGCTTCGTCCAGGACGAGTTCGCGGCAAATGGGACCTCCGAACTCCCGTTCCTGCCTTACCTCATCCTTCACGACCCGAACGGGGACGGCAGCCACTCGGAGGTCGCGGTTTCTTCGACGCGAGAATCCGTCGTCTCGGTCGACGTGGCCCGGTCGACGTCCTCCTCCTCGGACTGGGAGGTCTACGCGATCGTGGACGTGGGGGAGAGCGACAGCACCACCCACGCTCAGATCAAGGGAAACCAGTTCGTCGTGAGCCACACGACAAGCGAGACGTACACCTCCTCGCAATCGACCGACCCGGCCTGCATGGGTCCCGGCTACGGCGACGTTCTTGTCGGGCAGTACTGGACCCTGGACTGGGCCTTCTACAACCGCACGTACGACGTCGGGGGCCAGCTCCAGCCCAAGGTCGTCTTGGACGAGACCGCGCACCTCCAGGCGTCGGAGACGAAGACCGCCTGCAAGATCCGTGACGACCCCGACCCCGCCCTCCAGGCCGCGCTCCAGTTCGACCTGGGGCTCAACAACACGTCGCCCGGCCCCGGCGAGGCCGAGTTCCGGTCGAACCACACGTTCCACACGGGCGAGAGCAAGACGGAGACGGACGGAACGGCGACCGCCTCGTCGCGCTCCGTGGCGTGGGTCCTCGAGATGAGCCATGAGACCTACGCGGGACTCCAGGTCGACCTCTACCTCGGGGACATGGTGTCCGTCGGGGTCGGCGGCCACGCGAAGTCCGGGGTCGCCATGACCCTCACCGTGGGCCAGAGCGTCACCAATACCGGGACGCTGGCTAAGGACGCGACCTATTACCTCGGCGACGCCGACACGTCGGCGGACGCCGGGGAGGACACGATCCGCGAACGGATCTACATGGACACCGCGTTCGGGACGTGGCACTTCTGGACGGACGAGAACCAGTCCCGGACCTCCATGCCCCACGAGCCGTGGACGCAGAGGACGGACATCTTGCCGCCGCGGCTGCGGGGCGTCACCGTAGACCCGAAGCGCCTGAGACCCACGGACCGGTGCGTGGGGGAGGCCTGCGTCCTCCCCTACGCGTTCACGCTCACCGTGGAACTGCAGGACGGCGCGGGACTTTCCAACGTGAGCGCCGTCCTGAAGCGCGTCAGTTCGTGGACCGCGGACTACGGAACCATCACCTCGTTGCCGCTGAATCTCACGAACCTCTGCACAGGGACAGGATTCTACACCTGCACACTCCCGGGGAGGAGCACGGAGGATCTGGAGGGCATGTACGTGGTGAACATCAGTGCGGTGGATGGGGAGGGGAACCCATCGGGTTGGTTCGAGAACCGTGGCGCATTCGTCGTGACCGTGGACGGGAGCGCACTGGTGGTGGATACAATCGTTAGGCGGGATGAAGTCATTGCACCTGGGAGGGCCGACTTTGACTTCAACCAAGAATCCCCTGCCATTCCTATCACGTTGAGTGTGGAGACAGATCAGAACGTCACCGAGGAATACTCAGTCAGTGTCGTCCAGTTCACCTCCTATCCCAACGCATCCAGCGACGAGGCCACGGCCGCCATCTTCATCGAGATCGAGGCGAGCCAGAACCTGGACGACGCCGTCGGGTCCGTCATGATCTGCATCGGTTATGATCCGAACGACCTTCCCCTGAATCCGGACGGAACGCGAGTCGCGGAGAGTACCCTGAAGCTGACGTGGTACGACCACACCACCAGCCAGTGGGTCGAGCTGAACAGCACGGTCGACGAAGACGCGAACATCCTGTGCGGGGAGACGCCCCACTTCAGCCTGTACGGCCCCTTCGGGAACTTCCGCCCACTCGCCGTCCTCGGCTTCGCGACCCTGTCCGTGGACGAGGGCGTACCCGTCGCCTTCGACGCCGCAGGCTCGTACGACCGGGACGGGCACATCGTCGCCTACGCCTGGGACTTCGGGGACGAGAGCCCGGCGGAGATGGGATCCGCGATGACACACACCTACGGGGACGACGGCACGTACGAGGTCCGGCTCAGCGTGACGGACGACGGCGGGGAGACCGGCCAGGCGACCGCGCTCGTCACCGTCGCGAACCTTCCGCCCCACGCCTCCTTCGTGTTCATCCCGGCTGGTCCGGAGGGGACCGCCCTCACCTATGCGGTGTGGGGAACGGACGCCGGGTCGGACGACCTCACCTTTTCGTGGGACTTCGGAGATGGCCTGACGGCGACGCAGACGCGGTACAACGATGGGATGGGTCCGGACGGATCGGAGAGTCCCCTCGGCACCTTCCCCTTCGCCGCCACGGATGCGCAGACCCACGCCTACGGGGACGACGGCGTGTTCCCCACCACGGTACAGATATGCGACGACGACGGCGCGTGCGCGATTGCGGCCGCCAACATCACCGTGGCGAACGTGGCCCCGGCCGTGTCCCTCCAGGCGGTACCGGCGGGACCGGAGGGCACATCCCTGGAATTCTTGGCCACCGCGACAGACCCTGGGAGCGATGACCTCTCCTTCGCTTGGTCCGGGGAGTGCGCCGGGTGGTCCGCGACGACCTACTGGAACGACGTGGCCCTGGGACCCGACCCCGACCCGAGCCCGACCGTGAACCCGCGGTCCGTGACGGATACGCAGGACGTTGTCTGCGGGGACGACGGAGTCTATGCCTGGGACCTCCGGGTGGAGGACGACGACGGCGGCGTGACGACCCTGTCCGGGGCGTTCCGCGTGGACAATCTCCCGCCGACCTTGGCGGTGTCGCCGCCTTCTGTGGTGTCGTTGGATGAGGCGTCGTCCGTTTCCTTCACCGCCAAGGCAGTGGACGCAGGGTCGGACGATCTCGCGTTCACCTGGTCGTGGGCCCTCGGACCGACGGAGGTTCGGACGTATCACAACGACGGCGTCGGCCCGGACCCGGCGCACTCGCCGGCGGGGACCTACCCCTTCGCTGCCACGGACACCTCCACGCACGTCTACGGCGACGACTGCGTGTGCCTCGTGAGCCTGCGCGTGGAAGACGACGACGGCGGGTTCCTCCTCTACGAGACCGCGGTGACCGTGATTAACGTCGACCCGGTGATCGAAGACGTCTGGGTCTACGCGGTCGCCGACGTCACGCTCCGCGTGGCGGGGGAGAAGTGGCACGACGTGCGCGTGGACATCGAGGCGTACGGGGGCGTCACGGACACCGCGTCCGTCACCCGGTACCCCGGCTCGCCGGACGAGCAGAGCGCGACGATCATAGGCGGGCGCGTACACCTCCTCGGGACCCCGCGGATCTTCGTATCGTACACTCCGGAGGACGACCCCATGAACGGGCAGCCGAACGGCGGGACACCCGTGTGGGTCACCCTGACCTTCACAGACGGCTACGCGGTGGAGTTCCACCACACCTTCACCGCGGACCGCTCGGAGACCTGGGTCCTGACTTTGGACTACCTCCGCCCCTCCCTCGTCGGACGGCCGCTGACCTTCGAGGCCGAAGCGTCCGACCTGGGCAGCGACGACCTCGCCTTTGCGTGGGACTTCGGGGATGGCGGGACCTGGGCGGAGACCGTGTTCTCCGACGGGGTTGGACCGGATCCATACCCGTCGCCGGATCTTCGGCCGGCGGGGACCACGGTAGCGGCAACGCACCCCTACGGGTCCGACGGACCGTTCACCGCAACCCTGCGCCTCGCAGATGACGACGGCGGTTCGACCGCCCGAACGGTGATCGTGCCCCTCTGAGGAGGTGTGGGACGTGAAGGCTGGCAGACCAAGGGGAAGGGGGACCGCAACCCTCAAGGCACGGACGGGGGGTGGGGGCGCGATGCGCGCCCTCCTCGCGGTCCTTCTGCTCGCGACGGCCGTTCCCCTCGTCCTCCTCGCGGAACCCGCCACGGCCTCGCCCTACGTTTGGCGGGAGGACCCCGTAGACTCGAGGGGAGTCATAGAGCAGGCGTCTATCGCCCTTGATGCAGATGGGAACCCTCACCTCGCGTACTACGAGTCCCTCGGGAAGGACTTGCGGTACGGGCACTGGAACGACTCCGCGTGGATCCTCGAGGACGTGGACACACAAGGCGACGTCGGGGGATCGCCGAGCATCATGGTGGATTCCTCAGGGACACCCAGCATCGTGTACGTGGATGTCACGACGGACAGCCTGAAGCATGCGGTGCGCGTGGGGACGACCTGGCAGACCACGGTCATCGACTCCATGGGGCCAGGATACGCGGCGAATATCCGGATGGCCTCTGCCCGTCTGGGACCGGCGGGAAGCCTCCACGCATGCTACTATGCTGGCGCACCGGCCGGGGATTCCGTGAAGCATGCTTGGACCGTGGGCGGTTCTTGGGAGAATGAGACCGTGGCGACAAGCGGCTTGAACGATGGCTTTGGCGTGTACTGCTCCATCGCCCTCGACCAGAATGAGCACACGCACATTGCTTACGCGGGCCAAGAGTCGGGCGGCTCCCTCCGCCACGCCGCCTGGAACGGCACGGCGTGGAACGTCAGCACGGTGGACAATACCGACGGGGTGTCCTGCTGCACCGCCATCGCCCTGAACGCCTCCGGGTACCCGTTCATCGGGTACCAGACTGGCGCGGGGCCTGGGAAGCTCGTTGCGTGGAACGGCACGGCGTGGGAGACCCTCAGCCCGGCGAGCGACGCGGCCTTCTTCGACTCCCTCGCCTTCGACTCCCTCGGCCGCCTCCACGCCGTGGACAGCCGCACGTACCGGATCTGGGACGGAGGCTGGACGAACGAGAGCCTGCCCGGGACCTTCGGGCTCCCGGAGACCTTCGGCTACTCGGCGACTGTGTTGGCCCTCGACGGTGACCTCCCCCGGATCGCCTATGTCGACGCCGCCGGCGATCTGTACTACGCGCGGGCCTTCGCGACCCCGCTGGCGCCGACATCTCCTCGGAACCTCCAGGCCCTCGGGTCGGACGGGCAAGTCACTCTGACCTGGACCGCACCCGCTTGGGATGGTGGCTCCCCGATCACCGGATATCGCCTGTATCGCAGCACGCCTCCGACCCCCTATGACCAGAGTACAACCCCGGACAATCTCACCACGTGGACGGACACGTCGGTCACGAACGGGTTGACGTACTACTACCGCGTCGCCGCAGTGACCGCCATCGGGGAGGGCCCGCCCTCCAACGAGGTCACCGTCATCCCCAGCGGCCCCGGGGACGATCCACCGACATGCCTCATCATCTTCCCAACCGGAGGCACGGTCTCGGGAGTCGAGATCGTCCAAGGCACGGCAACGGACCCGGAGTCTTCCCTCGACCGAGTCGAGGTCCGCGTGGACAGTGAGGCATGGACCCCCGCGGCTGGGACGGCCATCTGGGTCTACGCGTGGAACTCTTCCTTGGTTGTAGACGGCGCCCACACGATCGAGGCGCGCGCCTCGGATGGGACGCAGTACTCCGCGGTGTGCTCCGCGTCCGTGACGACGGACAACGGGGTCGCGCCGCCGGACGGAACCCCCAGACCGGACTTCATCCGGGACTACGGGTGGGTCCTCGTCCTCCTGATCATGGGGATCGTCGCGGCGGTGATCCTCCTCCTTGTCCGCCGCCGTCGGGACCCCGCGGAACCGGGCGGGTCGTCTCCTCCGTGAGTCCCGGAGGCCCCGTTGCCTTTAAGTAGGAGCGTCGGGCATGAGCGCATTCCCCACAGGGACGCGTGGCCCTGAGGTCTTCCCGATGAGACTCCGTCCGCGGCTGGCCGTCGCCCTCTTCGCCCTGCTCCTCGCCCCCCTCCTGCCCGCGGCGGGGGACCCGATGATGACGCCGCTCTCTCCGGTCCGGTCCACCGCCACATGGGATCTGAACACCTCCTCGAACTACACAGTGGTGAACGCGACCCTGGCGGGGGGCCAAGCGATGCTCATCACGTCCAACGCCACGATCCTCCACACCGCCGACGCGGACTTCGGCGGGGTCTACGATGCCGCGCGGATCAACGTGAGCGGCGGGAGCGTGCGGCTGCGGGGGAACGAGTCCAATCTGCTGAACTCGTCCACGTTCGACGACGGCGGGAACTGGACGTACGCGAATGGGAGCGTGGCGGTGTCCGAGTGGGACGCGGGGAACCTCACGGGGCGCGTCGAGTTCCGCACGCCGTGGGAACAGTTCGATGACATGGATGCTCCAACGTGGGGGCCGGTCGCACCCTTCGGAAACACGAGCACCTTGAGCCCCTCCCCGACGTGGAGGGAGGGAAGCGGCGCCTTGAATGACACCATTTCAATCAATCCCTTCACGGGGAGCTACGCCGGAGCGCAGCGAAACGACGCCGGCGGCTGTCCCGGAACGGGTTGCTGGAACTGGTCGGCGTACAACCGCCTGGCGATCTACTTCAACAGCACCGTCGCGGGCTTCGACGCCTATCTCAACCTCACGGATTGGGCAAACGTGGAGGGGAACACTCCGAACGTGACCCTTGGGATTGGCTGGGAGCGCGCCGTCTTCGACCTCCCCGCCGCGGGCGTGAACCTCGCGCAGGTGAACATCCTCCAGATCCGCTTCACGAACCTCACGGGCCTCGCGACCGTCTACGTGGACGACCTCGTCCTCTTCAACGCCTCGCTGCTCCCCGACACCGCCGCGATCCGCCAGACGATCGGGAAACCCGCCACGCTTCTGGTTCCCGGGGGAGCGACGATCTCCTTCCGCTACGCCACGCCCGTCTGGGCCAACGTCAGCAACGCGTGGCTGTACCTGGAGCTCGACGGCCTGACCCGGTGGCTCCAGACGCTCCCCGCCAACGGGAGCGAATGGCGGGACGTGAGCCTGTTCGTCCCTGGCGGCGGCAGTCACGACGTTGCTCTTGTCTCCACTGTCTTCGGAGACCCGAACAAGACCGCAGCCTTCTCGGTCTCCGTGGACGACGTCGTCTTCAAGGCCCCGGACTACCGCAACGCCACATACACCTCCCCGGTGATTCCCCTGGGCACCTCCGCCGTTGCCGCGAACCTGACGTGGACTTCCACCCCGGCTCCTGGAGGGACCGTCACGATGGAGGTCCGCACTGGGAACTCGACGTCGGCGGGCGACGCGACCTGGACCGCATGGACGGCGGTGGCCGCGGGCCCGATCCCGCCGCCGTGGCGGTATCTCCAGTACCAGGCGACCCTGAGGACGCCGAACGCCTCGCTCCCCACCTCGCTCGACTCGGTGCGGCTGGACTACTCCTTCTACCTCCCTAGCGGCACCATCGAGACGGAGGACCTCGCGCCGGCGGACCTCTTGGGCTGGGAGGTCTTCACCGCCACGGACTCCATACCTCCGGGGACGGCGGTGACGTTCGACTATTCGAACGACTCCGGCGCCTCCTGGTACCCCGCGACGTTGGGGCAGAACCTGTCGGGGGTCCTCGGGACGACCATCCGGTTACGGGCGACGCTGATCACGACGAACGGCAGCCTCACGCCCTTGCTCGACGCGTTCTCCCTGCAGTATGCGCACCGCGGTCCGTTAGCCTCCATCGCGATCCTCCCGACGAGCTGGTCCGGCACCGCGGACGACACGACGACGTTCACCGCCACGGGCCACGACATTGGCGGCAACGTCGTGCCGATCACGCCCGTCTGGTCCACCACGGACCCCATCGGGAACGCCGCGGGCGGCGCCTATCTCCCCGGGACGGCGGGGACCTGGACCGTCACCGTGACGGATAGCACGTTCACCGCCACCGCCACCGTCGCCGTGACCCCGGGGGCTCTCGCCCTGCTCGCCATCGCTCCCGCCATCGGCATGTACGAGGCGGGGACCACCGTGGACCTCGTCCTCTCCGGCTTCGACGCGGACGGGAACGCCGTGGCGGTGACGAACACCTCCTGGACGCACCCCGCCTCCGCGGTCCTCTTCCGGAACGCGACGCGCCTCTCGCTCCAGTTACCGCCGACGCCCGGGCCCTTCAACATCACCGCCACCAGCAACGGAATCACCGCCACCGCGGACCTCACGATCACCGCCACGCCCCTCGCGATCGTGAACCTCCAGCCTCTCACCCGCATCGAGGACTCCGGGACGTACGAGTGGGACCTCACCGCCAACGCCCAGGGCGACGACCCGGCCAACCTCTCCTGGTCCGTGACCGCCGCGGACCCGACGCTCGCCTTCCTCGCGACGGGCGGGCGTGGAGACATGATCGTCCGCGTCACCCCGAAACCGAACGCCCACGGGACGACGAACCTGACCTTGACCTTGACGAGCCTCAACGGGCAGACCGCGACGGCGACGACGGCACTCACGGTCACGCCGGTAGATGATCCGATCAACGGGGCCGTCTTCCCGCTCATACCGGTGGCCGGGGCGGCGGTGCTGCTCCTCCTGCTCGTCGTGGGGCTCCTCCTCTGGCGGAGGCGCGGGGGGCCGGCTGAGGCGGAAAGCCCGGGTCCCCTGAAAGACCGACAGGATGACAAGGAGCCCGACGCTGGGACGCCATAGACGGAATGGGGGCTGCCGGATACCCAAATACCCAAATATGGCGGTTCACTCTTTCCCCTGATTGAAGGAAAGCGAGTGGATAGCCCGTACTCACGATGTAATCCTGGGAAGCCGTGAACGGATTTTGGATGGCTTAAGGAAGATCCGTGGCCGGAGCTACAAGACGGTGTGGTTGGACTGGCAGGAGACAACCTTGGATATCCTGGAGCAGCGTCTCTCCGCCGTTCCGGAGACGCATGTGAAGCGTACCAAAAGCAAGAGCGCATTCCCCGACCTAGAGTCTCAAGCGTTCGACAAGCGGATTGCGGTCGAAGTGAAGTCCGGTGACCAGTCCCACGCGTGGTGGGACATCGCACGATTGGACACGGTGGAGGAGAAGCGCCTCGCCGAGTTCGTCAAGGAGTACGAGATCGTCATCATGTACGACCAGGGCTCCGGGAGCGTGGTGGATGTCTTCGTCGAGGAAATGTGGCAGACCGCCGGCCGGCGAGGCGATGAAGTGCTGTACCGGCCCTACGACGGGAAGATCCGTCCGAAGTCCTGGGGGATGTTCAAGAAGGGCGAGTCTCTCTGGGCCTCCGAGGCAGAGTTTCGAGAGGCGCTCGTAAGAACCAAGCTCAAACGACGGCTGACCATGATCTTGGACTGGATCGAAGATCTGCCCGAGCCCATGAGGAAGGAGATCAGGAAGAAGCTGGGATAGCGACGTGGTTCTCCCGAAGCCTCCGTCGCGCAAACTTCTGAAGGAACTTGGGTTCCGGATATTCGGCCAGCGCGGCGGCGAGACTGCGATTCATCGCCGCCACCTCGTCCGCGGTCAGCAACCTGGAATGCTCCAGGCACGCCTTGACATACTCCATCTCGACCCACTTCCGGTTCACCGTCACCGGAGGTCTTGCGACGCTCCTCCGCTTGTTAATAAACCCGCCGTCCAGGGTCGGCTGAAGCCGAGCCAAGTTCTGAGTTGCGATCTCGCAGTACTTGGGATCGATGTCGGTGATCACCCATCTCCTCTGGAGCATCTTGGCCGCCACGGCAGTTGTCCCCGCTCCACCGAAGGGGTCGAACACGAGATTCCCCTCCTGAGTAGTAAGCAGAAGGGTGCGAAGGAGGAGCCGAACGGGGAGCTGGCAGGGGTGAGAATCGCGGTCCTTCTTGTGCTTGATGCGGTGAACATCCGACCAGAAGTCGTTCAAGGGCTGTCGGCTGAAGTTGGGGTCCTTCGACCGTGCGCGCACGCACCCCTGGCGGAAGCAGAAGTCCTCCCCATCCACCCAACGCGGACAGTGTCCGTCCCATGACGCGCAGTCTCGTTCCCCGTGGGGAGGATGAAAGAACGGCGCTCGGCCTGGTTTCGTGAACAAGAGCAGCGAGTAATGCGCGGGCATGAGCTTCCCTGCGGGGGAAGACATGGAGTCCCAGACAATCCACTGACGGAAGTCGAGCCTACGCGAGAGAAAGGCCGAGTGCCGGATCCCCCACTTGGGGAGGTTCAGGACGTACAACGAGCCCCCGGGGCGGAGCACGCGCGTGCAGAGTTGGAGCCATTCCTCACACCAGTGAACGTAGGCCTCCTCCGCCGCTGCATCCGAGTAGCTCGCGTAGAGCTTACCCAGGTTGTACGGGGGATCCGCAAAGATGAGATCAAAGACGCCTTGGGGGTAATCGACGGTCAGCTTCCGCATGTAATCAATGCAGTCCACATTCAGGACCGCGCTGCTGATACCGCTGTTTCTGGGGCCGTCGAGAGGGACCGACTGCGTCGGCGGTTCCAGTGTCTCCCCTTCGCCACGCAGGATGACGTGCAGAGGGTTACCCACGGGCGCAGCCAAGCGGCTTACCCGGTCCAGCACGTCCGAGGGCAAGACGGAATCTACGATCCGGCGACGTGGCAGGTCCCTCCACACGTCCGACAGCGCGGCGCCCCGCGGGTTCGCCAAGTGCTTCTTCCCACCCCAATCCGCGACCGGTTCCCCGCAAGCGCGGCAGCGGGCGTACGGCAGGCGGACCGCCTGGGGGTTGATGGGGAAGGCGACGTCGCTGCCCGCCCCTGCCGGCACCTTCTGGAGCAGGAGGAGGCCCATGTGGCCGGAGGGGAGGTGACCCTGGGCGGGGAGATCAGCGATGTCGAGGGCAATCCAGTAGCGAAACACGAGCGATCCATCCTCCGTTCCCCGGGCGAGAAGCTCGGACCCGACCAAGGCGAGGCCTTCCGGGGGCCCGTAGGCGAAAAGGAGGCCGCCTGGGCGAAGCGAGGCACCTGCCCTGGCGATGGACGCCGCCTGCGCGACCCAGGACTCCGAGGAAAGACGAGCGTGCCCGTCTCGATGGCGGGAGAAGGGATCGAAGGCCAGGGAGAACGCGAGGCAGCCAGGAGCTCCGGTAATCTCTGCCGCCCTGAGGTCGTTTGCGTCCGCCTCGATGGTCCTCGGCTCTGATACGACGCCCAACGAACACCGAGTAGGTGGGGTGGTTAATAACCTCTCTCGGAGGAGGGTGAACGAGAGTTACCCCGGACCGGGGGAAGCGGAGTACTTGTACGGGTGAGCCTTATGCCTGGGAGTTGCCTCTTCGAGGTCGGTCACATGAAAGAAGACGCTTTGGCTATTGAGAGCTTGCCTGAACGGCTCCTCCCGCCGGACATGGAACTCCTGCCGCACACGTATGAGATCTTCGAGCTTGAGCTCGCTCTCGCGGAGATCAAGACCCTCCGCCCGGCTGAGCTGGTCGCTCGTTCCGCGTTCCTGAAGCGTGTCAATGGAGACGTGACCCACCACTACGAGGTCTGCTCAGCTACGCCTGAAAACACCAGCTCATCGATCCGGACACGGTCGTTCTTTCAGAAGAACCGTTTCGGCACCGGCTACGGGGTGCACAGCCTATTCCCGTACCGGGGGAAGTTCCACCCCCAGTTGATCCGCGGTCTGCTGAACCTCCTCGATCTGAAGTCTGGCGACGTCCTCTTGGACCCGATGTGCGGCAGCGGAACCGCTTGCGTCGAGGCCAACGCCTTGGGAATTGAGTCTCTCGGCGTGGATATGAGCCCGTTCTGCGCTCTCATGTCCGCTGCCAAGGGGGCCGCGCTTCGGTTCACGAAGAATGATGTGGCTCGCTTGGCGACCCTGGAAGGACGGGCGGAGCAACACGCGACGTTGGCGACGGAAGCTGTGGCCATCGACCTCTCGAGGCCGCTGTCCGAGTTCTCCGCGAAGGAACGGGTCGGCATAGTCGCTGGTCTCGCCTTCCTGGACGGAATGGGCTTCGCCCGAAGGAAGGCCGATTCCGACGTGGACGACTGCCGCCGTTACGTGCTGCGGCGATATGTGGCGACCATCCTCGCCTTTGCCGCGGTGCGGGACCGGCTCCGACTCCGCCTGGGAGACTCCAAGTTCGTAGCGGGGGATGCCCGGCACCTCGACCTCCCTACGGCGTCGGTGGATGCGGTTGTCACCTCGCCCCCCTACTCCTTCGCGATCGACTACGTCGACAACGACCTCCCCCAGCTGAAGTTCATGGGCGTGGATGCTGCCGAGTTGAAGCGTGGTATGGTAGGCCTCTCAGGGAAGACCCGGGAGCAGAAAGTCGAGCACTACTTCGCCGCCATGAAACAGGTTCTCGCCGAGATGGCGCGCGTGCTCAAGCCGCGGAAGTACTCCTGCGTCATCGTCGGATCCAACGAGATCCAGACGGGAGGCATTCGGCTCGAGCACCGGATCACAGAGGATGCGGAGAAGTCAGGCCTCCATCTCGCGAAGACGATCATCAAGCCAATAGAAGGGATCCAGAACTCGATGACGCACGAGGATATCTTGGTATTCCAGAAGGGCTAAGGATGCCAAGTGCCTGTTGAAGGGTCAACGGTTTGGAAGCCTCCAAGTAGCGGGAAGGGCGTTCCGCAGAGGTCATCTACCCCCCACTTCGATTTGCACCAAGGAGTGGCGGAACATCCGTCGGGTTCGGGCTTCGTTACGCTTAAGTAGAGCCAGGGGGCATGGGCGGCCTCCTGCCGAGGTCCCCCGGCGCCTCCCCGAGGTAGCTCCATGAGCA